>Ga0307515_10005459_pt1 | contig 25737 bp, 25 predicted proteins | sample 17_EM_MG_FD_194513 | JGI IMG/M metagenome (GOLD analysis project Ga0307515, IMG submission 194513) | Populus trichocarpa ectomycorrhiza microbial communities from riparian zone in the Pacific Northwest, United States - 17_EM | ecosystem: Host-associated > Plants > Roots > Unclassified | place... | reverse complement strand
AGGACTGACTGGCATGCACTCCTTGAAAACGTACGTTCAAAAGCCAGAGGTCGTCAACTCACAGTTTTATAATCGTTCGTAGGATTCAATGAGCATACAACGACATCGTCGCTAGAGCATCAAATTCAACTTGTAAATGAGTGAAAGCGAAGAGAGTAATGGGACTGACGGTTCTGTAAGTGACGTTTCGCAAGCTTACACCCACGCACAATCAGTGAGGTATCCCATAGCGTGACTGTCGCACAGGCTCACCAGGGCATAATCGTGCGGTACTAAATAATGCGTTTGCGCAATCGACTGGGAGGGGACGTCAATTTCTTGATCGTCCGAGCGTCCTCGGGGAACGTACTGCAGAATATATGCGAGCCTATATAAGCAGAAACACTTGAGCAGTCCTGTATCTGAGCAATTTTGTGGTATGTGCGTACATGTGGTCTGGAAATGGGATGGGTCGACTGGATCCGCACGTTGAGAACTTGGAGACTGACCACGACTGCCTTGTCGGTGACCGTTTTACGACACGGCTGTTGATTGCATCTGAGTTCTATGTCCATTTCATCTCAAGCTTACTGTGTCGTATATGGTAGAGGAGTGAGGAGGGGATGATGGAGGGTCTGGGGAAGAATGCACAGCGACGATCAAGACACTCAAGTCGATCCCGCGAAACCGTAAACAAACACCAAATATAATTACCAGTCCGAAGGCCGAAAAAATTAAAAGTACTAGCGTAGAAGCCATCCTAGTGTCATCGTCAGGTTGCGTAGCTGGGTAAAATACATACCACCCATAAACGGGGGAACGTTAAAAAAAAACAAGATACAGAAGAGCGATAATTATAGCCATATGAATGTCCTTGCAGATAAATGATCACATTTCTATGGTCGCCAAGCCTGGCGTGGGGTAGAGGTTGCAGGGCCTCTTGGTCGACGGGAAGGTGATTTTGACGGTGTATCTGGTCGAGAGAAGGGATCATAGTCTGCTCGGCGCATGAACTGCAGGGGCATAAGGCCCGGAGAACCGTTGTTCGAAGGGGTCGATCGGATCGATTGAGGGCTCCGCCCACTGGGTGTGGAGAGTGCGAAAGAAGGTAACCCTGGATTCCGTTCAGGAGTTCTGAGAATTGACGGAGTGCCAGTATCCGAGTCCTCGGGTCCACGAAGACTCGCCGCGCTGATCCACCTCTCCTCTTTGGAACCGAACCCAGGTGATTCGGGAAGGACACGGAACACATCAGCGAAGTGACTGCCGATGAACCTGTACGAACGAACAATCATTAAGGCAGCTCAGTTTGGAGAATAGCGGAAACTTACTTGGACAATTCTTGCCAGCCCCCACCAACCCGTACCATGACGGTCTGGGAACGAAGGATACGACAGAAACACAGTTTCGGATCTTGGTCACCGATCCAGTATTTACCGCTCTTGTCTTTCCACGTATCGGCGACGGCTTCGATGTTGATATTGACAGTGACGGGGAGCTTGTTCACCACTGCCCCAACGGCAACATCGAGCTTGTTCTTAGGATTCGCGACGTAAGGTTTCCTGGGTTCCCTTGCTCTATTCTTACGTGGGGTTGTCGGGCGGCCGTTGAATGTAAGGGATTGCCGAGGGGCACGGGTCCAACTAGGGCGGGTTACTGTAGAATGGCCGAGGTGAGAGCGTGAGAGCGAAGATGCCTCGCTTGGGGTAGGACTGTCGACCGCTCCGCCCCTTAAGAGGAGTCGAGGCGATGCCGTAGATCTGGAGAGTGGACTGGCACCAGCGTTGGATATTATGCTAGTTGTCCTCTGGCGCGAGGCAAACGTAGTTTGATAGAGCCTCGAGTCTGTTGGACCCGACACCGAACGAACCGAAGAGATCGAGTTCCTGCTGCTTGTACGGTTACGAGGTTCTGGTGTCTTTGAAACTCGCCTTCCGCCAACCATAGGAGGAACCAAGTACCCGCCAGAGTCCCCGCCGCGTGATAAATGGGCATACGAAGCACTCTTCCTGCCGGTAGAGGAACCCGTGCGTGCGGAATCCAGAGATGCTCTGCTATTTCGACCAGAGCTGATGGCACTCGAGGGTCTCGATGCGATGCCACTGAGAATATCTTCGGACATCGCCTGTAGTTCCTCCCACGCCTGTAGGATGCGCTCCTTTTCGCAACCAGCACGGGCATCCTGAGCGACGGGGACCGTCTTTGCCTCAACTTCCTCAACCAGCTTCTTCATAAAGTCCATGTGGGCTTGAAGTTGTTCTTCCAGGGGGAGAGTAGGGTTGGGGGTATAGCCTGAAGCAGAAGCAGCTATGGGAGGAGATGGAAAACTGTCGAGACGTTCCAAGAGATCGCTGACTTCAGAATCAAATGTCGAAATCGCTTGAGCAAGTTCGGAGAGGACAAGCACGTTCTGAAGTAGTTCGGAGGAAGTCGAGAGTTCATTGCGCAGTGACTGTAATTCGACCTCGGTCGACGCGCCAGGGGCTGGGGGAGGAAGTGCTTTCGTCTCCTGAGAGATACCAGACAGGTCCTCTGATAGACGATCGTAGGCTTCCTTCGTGGGGAGAGTCGCGGTTGAGGTCGAGGGATGAACAATCTCCCTGAGGTTAAGAGTTCTGAGACGTTTTCGAAGGCGATAAATCCGGGATCTCAGGTCCCCCCCGTTGCGAGTAGGAGACATGATCTCCGGGGCGGGAGCAAGGCCAGGCCCAAAGATGTCTGAGTAGGCCATCAGCATCACCCTAAATTCACACCAGATAAACTTACCTGGTGGGCTCTCCAGCCTCTGGCTTGGGCCATCCCGTTGGAACTCGAAGATGGACATTTCCCTAGATCTGCGCCTTTCCTCTTCCCGTCGAGCCAACTCATCCTCAGCGATTCTCTTCTTCCGCACTTCCTCCTCTAGCCGGTTCTCTGCCTGGCGTTTCAGGATATCAGCTCTCAATCGTTCCTCCTCTCTCTTCAGCTCAGCCAATGCTCTCCTTCTCCCTTCTTCTTCCCTTCGCAACCGTTCCTCCTCCCCTTTCTTCCTCCGTTCCTCCTCAGCAGCAGCTCGTAGTCGATCGGCTTTGACACGCTCCTCATTGGCCCTGCGTCTGCGGTCCTCTTCCTCGTTCCGAAGCCTCTCAGCCTCAGTCTTGGCCCTGCGTTTCTCTTCCTCCAATCTCAACCTCTTTGCCTCAACCTGCCTTGATCGTTCCTCTTCTGCCTTCCTGAGACGTTCTTCTTCTAACCTCTTGAGATCCTCCTCTTTTCTTCGCTGCTCCTCCATAATCCGCTGCTGTTCTTCCTCTTCCTTCCTCAGCCGTACCTCTTCTGCTTTTAGCCTCTCGTCCTCAGCCTTAAGCCGTGCTTCCTCGCGCTTCAAACGCTCAACTTCCTCCTGGCGAATACGCTCTGCTTCCTCTTTCACCATGCGTTCCTCCTTCTCCCTCCATAACCGTTCCTCTTCTTCCTGTGCCCGCATTCTCTCGACCTCCAGTATGAGCCGCTCTTTCTCTGCCTCCCTAGCTTTCCCCTCTGCCTCCAGTCGTAGACGCTCCAACTCCGCTTGCCGAATAGATTCCTGCTCCTCACGTGCCAGTCGCTCCTCTTCCTCCTTCCTCCACTGTTCTTCCTCGGCTCTCCTCTCCCGCTCGATCCGACGTGCTTCCTCCTCTTCCACGCGGGCGAGCCGTTCGACCTCTTGCTTCCGCTTGTTCAGAACCATAGCCTTCAGTCTGGTAACTTGATCTTGCAAAACGTCGAAACTGCTCTCGGCTTCCTTCATGGATCGAGTACGTGGAAGGATCATCCGTTCGTAGGGGGAGGATTCGCGGCTGCCAGGGAGAGCGTCCAGAGTGCTGAGAAGCTCCCGAATAGGAGAAAAAGATCGACTAATCCCCACACGGCGGGCTTGGAAGTCTGTATCGAGTCTCGTGGAGAAGTCATCCAAGTATTCCAGAGAAGGAGACTTGATACTTGAGAAAGCATCCCGGCGATCGATGATGTTTTCCAAAGCAATCCGGATATCATCGTGGATGGCGGTCAAAGCTGCCTCCACCTTCCGTGACAGCTTCGCAACCTTGAGTTGTTTAACTCTCGTCTGTAGGGACGTGGCTGCGCCGGATAGGGTGAGGCAGAGCTGGTTGCAGTCAGCCCTGACGATATTATCAAGGCCGGCAAGCTCAGAAGGGAACTCCGCCTGGGCGCGTTGACGAATGCTGCTAACAGAAGACACACTGGAGGCTGAAGAACGGTTGCGAGAGGGGCGCGCACGAGGAGGGGGAGATCGCTTGACATTTCCAATGAAGGGCACACGGTGCGAGAGACTATCCACGAAGGTCTTGACGGCATCCTGTAGGTATTGTTCCCGAGAAAGAAGGTCCTCTTGTCCGTGCATGGGGGGCGTGGAGTTGTTATCGAGAATGGCATCGATGAGAGTATCGAGTTCGCCTTGGAGGTCATCGAGCTGAGCGCGCAGGTCATTGGCAGTGTCCGTAACCTCAAACATGACGGAGGATTGCTTGATGGATGTTTGCCATAATGATGCCAGATGGAGGAGACTATCAACAGCGCCTTTGGACTCGGACAAGTCTTGGTCCACCCAGTTCCGCAAGGTTTGAGGTATCTTCGCTGAGATGGATGCGAACGAAGAAATCGACTCCTCGGTGGCGACGTTACGAATGTCGTTGAGGCGCTGGATGATTTCTTCAGGGGAGGTACCCGCCGCGGGAAGTGGGTCCAAAGAACTTTCTGGTGTCAAGGGGGCATTCGGTTCTATGGATCTGGGAGTCCACTGGTCTCGTCCAATACCTTCGTCGATATCTTGTCGAATATCCTCAAGAGAGGTGTAAACCCCGTCGAGGGAGGTACGAATACGTCGGATATGCTTCAGGTGACCGACACGAGTTGAGATATCGGCATGGAGACTACCAAGCGACTGCTTCTTCGAGGACAAGCGGTCGGCAATAGCATTGGCGTTTGCCTTGAAATCAGGATCGATGTTGGGACGAGAGAGGCGCAGGGATATGGCAGCGAGTTCTTGCAGCGTACGGGCTGCGCGCCTGTTAAGCTCATCAAGATCGCTGGTTATGCCGGGGAAGAGTGCCAAAAAGGTCGAGTGGGTTGTGTGTTCTAGGCATGCAATGTCTTCGAGGTTTGGAGGTTTTCCGTCATCTTCATCCGAGGCGCCGACACCATTCTCCAGTTTCTGTGCGATAGCTTCATACCCTTCTAGATGTCGTTCTGCGGCGGAGCAGAATCCTTCAGTCCGCTCAACGACTTCGTATGCAGCGTGGTATCTCTTGACCAGCTCTTCCGCACTCCGGGTAAAATCGACGGATTGCACCATCTCCTGAGATAACCTGGAAACGAGTAATCGATTACAGATATCTTGTTCCGGGAATAGCATGTGTGTAGGATGTAAAAAGGTATTCTTGACCGCCGCCGGGTCACCTCGTTGCGAAAGCCGCATTAACAAGGTGTTAACCCGGGAAGTAAAGAGTGTGTTCTGGCGGGAGGTAGGATGGGAGGACAATGCGGTTTCGATCTCTTCGATGAGCGTGAGAGCAGAGGCTTGGTCCTTTTTGTTCTCGACGTAGATCTCGTCCGCTCTGCCGTGGCTCTGTGAGGCACATATCAAGTCATTCAGAAGTAAAGAACTCACTTCTTCCATTGCATCACGACATTCATAACAAACTGACCAAGATTCTCCATCTCAGTGATGCCTTTGTTCTCTAACCGGTCTTGCTCATCCAGAATGATATCAGGTACGGGCCTCCGGCTCTCGTCGATGAGTTTGTCCAGGACTTTTCCTGTCGCAGATATCTTCCCATGGCGAAGCGATGAAATTCTGGTGGAGAGGACCGCTGCGTCCTTCGATAAAACTTCGGCGAGCTTAAAACGTGTGGCACGCGACATGCTGGCGGCAGCGGTATCCGAGGATGCGGACGCAATAGAGGCAACCGAACCACGGCGGACGGGGGTATCGCCGCCGCCAGACGAACTTGTGGCCTCTCCGACAACGTTTTCGTAAATGGAGGGAGACCACTGGGCGCGATTTTTCAGGAATGCGCCAAGATCCTTCATGACTTTCTGGTAGTCCGTCCAAGCAGTAGATCGATGTTCTTCCCATGACAACCGGACGGCAAGGAGCTCCAAACTTTCTGAACGGTCCCGGAGTAGATGTAGTAGCTTGTCTAGGGCATAGATTGTCGTAAGAGTGATTTCGATTAGGTCGGTGTCTGCGGGGGATAGGTTCCTTTGCGCAGCGGCTGAAGATCGTAGTGAAAATTAGCATCATGATACCCGGACTGTGGGGAAAACTGGAGGGAGACGTTACCTTTCGTGAATTTTTTGAGCTCTCTAAACTCCCCGGCATCGAAAATCTCTGTCTCTTTCTCTATCTTGTCATGCTCGACTATCCATGCCCGGAGCTCTGTTCTGGTGGGTAACTGGGAACTGATGGCTTCTGAACCCGAGCGGAGGGCATCCAGTCCAACGAAGACATCTATTGGTGGCATCTGTTCCAGTGACTAGAAAACGCAATACCATGACTCAGTCCCGCCTGCGAGGAAACCCCTGAAGAGATGGTGCGTTGCGCTCACCCGGGTCTTCTCTTCAATCCACACCTTCCTGTCACTGAATGCCTGCAGTTCAATAACTTGAGCCCATTCTAATGTCCCGACCTCTTCGGTCCCATTGTCTGGCGTAGCGGCGGAGGGATTTGTCTTGGTCCTATCCGATTCGGGCGAGTTTGTTGGAAGAAAACGTGGTAAAGCGGTGGCGGGAGAGTCGCGGTTACTGGTAAGTCCGGAGGAAAAAGCAGTCGTAGTCCCTTCACCGGACATGGCGTCCGAGGCCTGCAGGGGACCGGTAGGAGAGTTTGGTGACGGGCGTGAAGATAATAAAGGCGTTAGAGATAAAGAGAATGGTCAGTGAAACCAATGGACATGCTGCATGAACGTGTTTGCGTAACGCCCGTTTGAAACGAGGCCGGGATCAAAACTGACGAAACCGAGGTTGAGGGTCTAGTCGTGGCATATATATACAGGTAAAAGTATACAACAGGTACAATGGCAATAGGGTATATATCCAGGGTCCGCTAGATGAACACAGAGAAAACACGTCGACAGACGAACAGATGAAAGCACGAGGACGGGTCATGGGAGGGACGTTTTGTACTCGGGACCGTAATGTCATTTCTTCTTGGCGGCGCCCTTTGGCCTCGATTTTGAGGACCATGGCTTCCACCACTTCTTCTTGGAAACCACGGGTGGAGGGGTCGCCGCCGTCGGGGTAATTGGAACCGTGGCGACGGTGCCGGCGCTCTTTTTGCGTTTGCTCAAGACCCGACGAGGTGGAGGTCCCATATCCCTGGGTTGCTCTTTCGGTAGCTCTCCGCGCGGTAACCTGGGAAAAAACATGAGCAGCGGCACAGAGACAAGAACGTGCCGATCACTGACTGCTCAACGTAGACTGGGTAGTTCGGCTGGAGTCCAGCTTTCACCTCTGCAATGTCATCCTTGTAGGCTGTCTGCAGCATCTCTGGGACCGGGATCTTCCTTCGCCAGATAGCCATACTGTTCCCAGATTTCGACAATAAGAAAATAAAGACGATTGCCAGTTTCTCAGGGTCATAAAGCGCGACAGACTCCTGAAGGATCTTATCTAGTGTGTCCCCCAGCTGGTCAATGGACATCCAGTCAAATGCTGGTTCGTGGGGAGATTCCGGTGGCGCATAGTCTGCGTTCACAAACAGAGCCCCCCTTTCGTGGGTTTCGAGGAACTTTTGGAGCTGAGAAAAGGTGAGCATACAACATCGCGGAATACTGCAGCTACGCACGCCGAGACCACCAACTCCCTCAGACATCATGTGGATCCACCAAAGGGCAGATTTAACTCGCTCGTCGTTATCTGGGTTATACGCCCAGTGGAAGCGGTCCTGTACTCCGCGAGTTTTACTGTAAAGGGCTTTACGCGCTTTTGACAAAGCGGCCCCATCCGAGGAAACAAAACGGTGCGCCTGTGGATCTTTACCATAAGGAGAAGCAAAATGCGTCGGGCCAGGTAAACCCATCGCAGCCGCAAGGGTCCGTGAAGGAGAGACGGGGGTATATGGAGATTTGGGAGTAAAATAGTCCTCCTGTGGTGGTAGTTTGTGCCGTTGAACAGGATGGGCGGGAGGCTCATCATCGGCGTAGGAGAGACCATCTGAGGAAGATGGGGCACCCCAGGTACCAGGCCACTGGGTCCGCGGAGACGTGTGTGAGTGACGTTTAGGATGGGACCTGGTGGAAATTGGCCGCGACTTGTGGGAAGGCGTCGGCTGGTGGGTAGAAGATGATAGAAGACGGTTCAGAGCTTCTGCGTGGTCCTGGTGGGGATGTTTTTGGGCGGACTGAGGCTTAGTTGATGGCTGAAAGGTCGAATAAGACTTCTTGGTGGTGCCCTGAGGAGCTGGGGGAAGAGGCCCGCCTTCGGTACGCCCCCACTTGGTCCAATGCGAGCGGAAACCTCCTCCATCCGGGATAGTGGACGTCCAATGCGGACCGCCCTCTCCCCACCCCGAGTCCCTGTCGCCTCCTTCCTCTTCCTCTTCTTCTTCCTCTTCGTCCTCGCTCCAAGTCTGATGTCTGTTACCATGGCCCCACCCCGACCTAGGAGCGTCACTGTTTCCCCAGCCAGACTTCGCAGGTTTGTTACCCCAAGGACCAGAACTTGCGTCATTCCCCCACGTACCGCCCGCAGCGTTGTTCGAATCTGAATGTCCCCACGTCGTCCATTCCGTCTCTTGAGCGGGGGTGTCGCCCCATCCAGTATCTCCGGCCGGCTGCCACCCGCTTTTGTCGTGAGACGGACCCCATGGGTCCTGGTGAGGCACGTCCGACCATCCGCCCATATCAGCGTTAACTGCGAACAAGATCAGCTACTCGACACGAGATGAGGAGGGCGGGGAGTCGCGCGACCGAGGTCAGGAAGGTTACAGACGTAAACGCACGTTTGCTGTCGTCATCTTGGAAGCGAGTTTTTTGTTTTTTGCTTTTTGCCCTCTTGGGTATCGCTTGTCCCATTACTCGTAATAGCGCACGCGGCCAACGCGTTATAATAGGAAGGGGGAGATTGGATTGAGTGTGAGACAGCTACCGATCGCGGACAAGGGCCCGGGGATTGAACGCTCATGTCAGACACATGTGGACCAGGTAATTTATGCAGCACGAGATAAGATTAAAGATCTCAATGCGTAAAATAAATCATCTAACCGACTTCTCCTCATCGATAACCCAATCAATCTTGTGTCCTGACCAGAACGGAATGACCTCTTGTTCGCCTTCGGTCCATCCTTCTTTGATCAAGTCACCACCCTCTACCCGTTTCAAGACGATGATAGGGACTTGAGCGGCATTATCCCCATGCAACTCACGTCTGTAAAACGAACGGCCAAAAGAGCTCACAAATCCTTCCAACCGATCGAGAGCATCGAATGACTCCAGGAGATGCGCAACGAGGGGAAGAAGGATGGGGGAGGTATAAACTCCGGCTGCACATGGCTGAGTTGGACTCGCCGTAGATTTTGCATGGGGTGGGTGCGGTGCTGAGTCCGAACCGAGGAAAAATCGTGGGTGCCCTGGGAAATCGGAAATTAAAACCTCATTGCCTGATCACATGAATCGCTTACCGCTCTTGATGACTTCTCTGAGAGCCTGGCGGTCGTCAGGATACTTTGCAACTGGTTTGCAGAAATTCCAAGCTTGACCAGCCCAATCGTCGACCGTCAACGCGATGTGATGCGCAGTGATTGTACAAGCGACTGTTGGCCCGCAAGCTTTGACGGCTTCCACCGCTGCACGGGTGGTGGCGTGCTCAAGTACAATTCGTAGTTTAGGGAATTGTGCATGGATCTTGCAAAGATGGGGTATGAAGGCGGGTTCTGCGTTCAGTACACAAACATTCTATGCAGATCTCAGGACCCGGGCGTCCAAGACACCACTGATCAATATCTCACCGCATCAGCATCAGAAGGGATCTCCCCATGCAAATTGAGGACCAAGTCTTCTTGTTCCATAGCCTCGAATACCGGATAGTAGACCTCGTAGGATTCGATTCCACCATCAGAATTGGTGGTGACGCCCCTCGGATACGATTTGACGCCTATAAGGTGGCATCGTGTAGAAAACGCACAAATAGCTCATCGGTATGCACGAACCAACGATTCCAGCTTTCTTTGCTTTCCTGACCTCATCGGGGGTGATATCTGGAGACAGATACAGAGTCATGAGGTATTCGACATTCGGATCGATTTTTTGCAGCTCGGCCTTGTAAGCTAGGGCTTGTTCGGTTGTCGTGATAGGCGGTTTGAGATTTGGCTAAGCAGGGGGGAGATCAGATGACATCGCAATGGCCATATCGCTCATTCTTCTACCATGACATATGCCAAAACGAATCCTCCCTTCCTGACATGCGGAGCGACCAGTTTGCTGAACTCTCCCTGCCTGAGATGGACATGAAAATCTGCAGGGGCCTTGACGGTGATCGAAGCCATGGTCGCGGTTAGAGGGGTATCACGTGAGCAAACGCGTGCAGCCTCGCGTGTTTAGGTTTGATTCTGGTTGACTTTTACAATCCATCGACGACTACTCCTCCACGATCCCCGACCACGACGGATTCACTTGCACTCACTCGCTACTGCTCCGCACCCGCTTTCACGACATCATGGTCCCGAATGGCACCATCACGGTCGCAGGTGCGTATTTTGACCGGTATGAGATGAAGGCCCGCCTAACCCACGCGGCAACAGTCCGCGTGCGACCTCCAACATCATGGGAAGCTGCTCGGCTCCCAGAAACACTCTACGATACAACTATTCACGGAGACGGATCACTCTACACACCCAACAGACCCGTAACAGCGCACACAGGCCTTAGAGACATCGTGCGAATAATTGACGACCGGGTGCTCTGCTTCGACCCCGCCGAGACGGACAGGACAAAAGCTTTCGTTGAGCGCGGCTTTCTCCCTCCAGGGTCAAAGCGATATAAAGATAAACGATTTATCTTTGACCGAGTCTTCGACCGCGAGGCCACTCAACACGACGTATACGAAGCTACGTCAAAACCTCTGCTGACGAATGTTTTGGACGGGTTCAACGCTACAGTATTTGCGTACGGGGTGGGTATCTGTTGAGCTATTCCATAAGCGCATACACGGTTAACACACGACGTGCAGGCCACAGGATGTGGGAAGACGCATACAATCAGCGGTACCGCCAACCAACCAGGCGTAATCTATCTCACAATGGCCGACCTCTTCCAACTCATTGAAGATCGCAAGGAAGAATACTCCTACGACGTCCTCGTAACATTCTTGGAAATCTACAATGAAGAAATCCGCGACCTCCTTGCCGAACCTGGCCACCCTACACCACGCGGCGGACTGCAGATCCGTGAAGACAAGTCAGTCAAAGTCGCCGGTCTCACCGAACTTCGTCCCACCTCCGCAGACGAAGTAAAGCAAATCGTCCTCCTTGGGAACACTCGCCGAACGCAGTCGCCAACCAATGCTAACGAAACCTCCTCACGATCTCACGCCGTATTACAAGTACATCTCACACGATCACCCCGTACCGCTAATGTCACTGAGGAACGAACCGTTGCTGCCCTGTCTATCATCGATCTTGCAGGTAGCGAGCGTGCTGCCGCTACCACAAATATGGGTCAGCGGATGGTCGAAGGAGCCAACATTAACAAGTCCCTCCTCGCCCTCGGAAACTGCATAAACTCTCTCTGCGAGAGTGGAGGAGCCATTCGCCACGTCCCCTACCGTAACAGCAAGCTCACCCGTCTTCTCAAGTTCTCGCTAGGAGGAAACTGTAAGACGGTGATGATCGTTTGCGTCGCGCCCACGTCACAGCACTTCGACGATACCCACAATACCCTCATCTACGCCGAGAGAGCCACAAGGATCAAGACCAAGGTTGTCACGAGGAACGTCCTCAATGTCAACCGTCACGTCGGCCAGTACGTCGAGGCGATCAACAGGCTGAACCAGGAGGTTGCCGAGTTGAAAGCCAAGCTCGCTGGTCAGGTTAGGAAGGACCAGGAGATCGCCAACCGGAAGAAGTCCGAGGCGCTCGCTGACGTCGAGAGGGCTAAGAAAGATCTCCAGGCGAAGGCCGACCAGACCCAATCAGTGATCATCGACGGTTCCAGGTGTCAGGGTAGGATCGCTGCGGCCAAGTCCAAATGTGACGCCATTCGTTCCCGACTGGGCCAGATCGGTGCCGAATCCTTGTCCCCTGCGGGTCTCTCAGCGGATCTGGCAGCCGAACGGTCGCTATTATACGCTTTTCTACAGTCCGAGGAGCATGTTCTCAAACCGGACTCCCCACTTGCCGCACGTATCCACCGATCCAATAACTCGACAAGCATGTTCGAAGCTATGCTTCGTGCAGTGGCCGAGAGACGCTCAGACCGCTTGGACGAACAGTCGATACAGAACCTCAAACTTGACACCCGTTGTAGGAGGTCTGAGATGGAGCGAGCCAAGGCCGAAGGGTTCTATGAGGCGGCCCAAGGTATCATCGTCGAGCAGGCGAAGACAATCATCAGCCTTTTGGGGATCATTGGAAGGCACAAGGCGGCCTTCTCGGAAACCAGCACGTTATTGGAGACATCGCTGGCGGAAAAGGGGGATGGCCTGGAGGATACTGCTAACGTTATCGCCACCTCGATAAAGACCATTTCTACCAGCACCGAGGAGGCGCTGAAGACACTCATCGGAAACGCCGCTTCGCTGGACATCCCCCTCGACCCGTACAAGGATCACTCTTCGTCAGCGAACCACAGGACCTCTACCGTCCCGCAGATACCCACGATAAAGACCCACCTAGCGTCTCCCTCCAAGAAGTTGCATCGTAACTCGCCTAGGAAAGGACGCACCTCCATCCCCAAGCGCCGACTATCCGATCAGGAGAAGGCCCTCCTGAAAGAAAGGGATCGGGAAAAGAAGGAGAAGAAGGGAGTCCAGTGGAAGGATGAAGCTGGAAAAGGCCACCTGGCTGAGTCCGAGTCCATGATCATCTCAGTTTCACCTTCAGTCGACAGTACCTCCGACCTGCTCGACGTCAGTTCCCCCCCACCACGTAGCATTTCTCGAACAGGCTCTGAAAGCGAATGGGAAGACGAGAAGACGGACGACAGCTTCAATTTCAGCTTCTCGATTCCCGGTCGGGACTCCCTTTCTCTGGCTGGCAAGCGACCTCGTTCGAGTCGTATGGATCCCAACTTCCTTAAATCCAAGGGATCGGCAACACTGACGAGCTTGGCCGAGGACGATCGTGAAAACGAGACTCCCAAGTCCGCTCGCGTGATTCGACGTGTTTCTCCACTTTCCGATCGGTGCATGAACGTCAATGCTCCATCGGAAAATATCTCGACCAGTGGAATCAAGCCGATGGGGATCCTCCACCTTTCCAAGGCCCGAGATGCGTATTCGGATAGTCCTGCGAAACGTGTTCCCACCGCCCCAAGGTCCTTCGGAATTAAACCTGGAAGAAGGAGGTCGAACATAGGGCCGATGAGGAACGAGAGGGTGCGACGTAGGTCGAGTCTGATCCCCCAGCTGCCCCAGGACGGCAACACATCAATTAGTGCTGGCCCGAAGAGAGTGCTGGTGGAGTCCTCGACTCGTAGGTCCCCCGGGAAACCGAAGAGGTTGTCCTTGTTGTCTGCACGGTTGGGAGCAGCGGGGAAGTCGCGGCGACCTAGTACACTCGGGATGCTCAGCTTCTCGGGAGATACTAGCATGGCCGACCTGAGCGCCCGAGGGAATAAGCCGACCTGGAAGTAGATGTTCTTTGTTTTATCTGTTGTTCGTTTGTCAGCCCCGCAGTCTCTTAGCCCTCTCCTGTTGCACTACGTTGTCCCTCCTATCTATTCATCTTGTGTTGTTCAATACGCCCAGTTCCCCACATCCACACGTAGGATACCTTGTATGATGGAAGCCATGTCATGTCTGTCGATATGTTGTTTAGTTTGTCCGCTTGTCATATACCCCAGAGTAGAAGCGACTATTATTGTAGAATATTAGATGACACGCTTTACTTCGAAGAAAGACTGGGGAGCAGCGAGGGTGATCAGCAGGCAGTTTGGCTGAATATCGACGCAAGCGCGTACCTTAAGATAGTAAACTTGCCATGCGACAACCAGGAAAAGCACGATGCTCTGAACGATAGACCACCACTTGACACGAGAATTCGTAGACTCGGCGGTGTTCCGGTGTCTCCTTTCTCGAACCAAGATATACTCCTGCTCGTCTTTTACAGATTTAAGGTCATTTGCAAGTGCACGGATCTCTCTTTCGACCGGGGCGACAATGTCTATACTGGCTAGTTAGAAAAAGGAGAAGCAAGTCGGTGAGAGAAGACACTTGCCATTCTCGCCAACGTATATCACACCATGAACGTTAAAGCTGCACGAGTGGTGAGGGACGCGTTCATCCGGAGTTCCAAGCCTGACACACCTGACGACCTTGTCCGAGACCGAGCTCATGAGATTTGAGAAGCAGTATTCGTGTTTCCCATCCTTTTTTGCGGTAATTGAAATAGTGCCGGTTGACTGCTTGACGTCCTTGTGCATGGCATGGCCATCCGGATCCGATAGCTGTGGAGTGGCCGGCTGTTAGCTGCATCAGCAATCCGGAGAGGCTACTAACCCAGAAGTCAATGTCCATGTGCCCTCCGTCACCAACTTGATAAGTTACGGTCATCTAGAACCGGCTGTTCAGAATCTGAAATGATCAGCAGGTGCACGCGTACCACAGACCTTGTCGTTTGTGTGTAAATCCTCAAAGAAGCATTCTTTCGTGGCTGCTGGCAGCTCTATCGAATATGCTGAGACCAAGCATGGCGCCAGCAACAGGAGGAATAAGGCGACCAGCGGAGAGAGGGACCTTGTCATAGGTGGTTTCAAGTTGCGCGTTGTGGCACGTGGCCCTGACCTCAGGCGAGTACTACCAAATTTCTTTTTCACCTCGACACCTTTCCCCTCTTTCTCAATCGACGATTAACGGTTTCTTTCTCGATATCCTAAATGTCCGCGATCACTGAAAACACTCTGGCCCCTCGAGTTAGTTTCTTTTATCCTCGACCGTGTGCGGTCGATATCTAATCGACTGATCTAGACGGAGGAAGAGCACGACCCCCATTTCGAACCGGTCATCAAATTGACTGAGCAGGTCGAGGTGAGGACCTACGAAGAGGATGAAGATGTACTGTTCAAATTGTGCGTAAAGTCATCTACGGCGCCACTCCATACCTTTGACCTCTATCTGCACACCTCGCCAGGCGCTCCAAACTGTTCAGGTTCGCGACTGAGAGTAATGAATGGAAGGAAAGGGGAACCGGAGACGTTCGTCTGCTTCAGCACAAAGAATCTAAGAAGATTCGTCTAGTGATGAGGCGCGATAAGACCCTCAAAGTCTGCGCTAACCACCTCAGTACACCTGTTCTGCGTTTGCCATTCCACGTCGATGCTGATAGCGCTTTATAGTCACATCCGACATGAAGTTGCAGCCCAACGTCGGCTCTGACCGAAGCTGGGTATGGAAGGTTGCCGCCGATTACTCAGAGGACCCTCCCACTTCTGAGACCCTGGCCATTCGTTTTGCCAATTCTGACCGTGCGTTCTTAGCAAAATTTGTGTCAATTTGGGGCTCACTACCCATTTTTTCAGTCGCCAGTGGTTTCAAGGATGCCTTCGAGAATGCCCAGAAATCTAACGCGGAGTTGTCTTCCAAGGTTACTCCTCCCAAGGAGCCAGAACCTGCCCCCGTCGAGACCAAGGAGGAAGAGAAGGAGGAAGAGGCCAAGGAGGGAGAAACCAAGGAGGAACCCAAGGAAGAGACGAAAGAGGAGGCCAAGCCCGAGTGATTTTTACATGGTAGGAATTGCAAGTTCACTATTATATACGCGTTGTCGCGAGTTGATGTGCAGCATGCATCCCCACGAACAAAAGCGCTGTGTTGAGATATTTCTCATGGTAGCTCCTCCCTAAATAATCTCTCTTCCTCGGCAAATGCGTTCCACGCCGCAGATCCCTCACCCTGTGGCCACGCCAAAGGAGGTATTTTCCCTTCAGCCACGGCTCGGGTGATGAGGACGTACCGTATATCCTTGTGAGAGGTTCAGAGAAGATCGTCTACAGAAATACTCCCAACTCACCGAACCACTGTGGGATGCATGACTGGTCAGTGACGACCTTTAACATGATACCGGAAAGAACTCACGGTACCTCGTACATTGGATCTAAGAGGATAGATTCCTGAAGATATCTCGTTAGAAACCGCAAACAGCAGATTGAGTACGTAGATACCATGAGACCCCTCAACCCCCGCGCGCCACCGCCTTTCTCGACAGCTTTTCTACAGATGGCAAATAGAGCAGCGTCCGTGAACTTGATCTCAACACCGGAGTAGGCAAAAAGTGCTGTGTATTGCGAAACGAGCGAACCCTTGACCTCTGTAAGTATTCGCCGGAGATCGGCTACTGTGAGAGGTGAAAGTGTTGTGACGGAGGGCATTCGTGAGATAAATTCCGGTATCAATCTATGCGTGTTCTTGAGCGACGATGGCATTTCGCTGATAACAAGTTGATTTACCCAAATTTTATCAGGTCTGGATTGCGTGTCAACCGATGCGCTAAAAGAAATCAGAAGAAACTCACCGACTGGCTGGACTTGCTCTAGGATATCAGGGGGAGAACGCCCAACATTGTTGTTCGGGGTAAAGAAAGACATCGGGCCGCTCGGATTGTCGTTTTCTGATGATATGTTTGCGGTAAAACCAATTGACTAGAAGAGTCTCAGCAGAAACCAGGATATTTAACCTCGATACCCACCCCTTTCGCAACCCTCCTCTTGACGATCTGGTCAAGTCCCACGAATGCACCACTGAAGATAAACAAAATATTTGAGGTGTCAATATGGTAGGTATCCGTTTTTGCTGCTTTCGGAATTTTCAGTTGCGATGAAAAACGTTGGGACGACAAGTGGTGGGACGAACAAGGGTGTGGAGGACGTTGGCTAGGACGTGTCCGGCCCTCGGTTGCAGCTTCTACGGGAGCGCCCTTTGCCTGAACGGACACGACGGAACCCTCTATCATTCGGAGGAGAGCTTGTTGAACACCTTCTCCGCCTATATCACGAGTGCCGTCAGCACCGCTACCGCTTCTCCGCGCAATTTTGTCAACTTCATCGATGTAGATGATGCCCATGCTATTATCACGTAGGTTACACAAAGTCGGCCAGGGGATGCATCTAGATGCTTACCTCGCACGGTGCCCATCGTAATTGGCTGCTTGTACCAGCCGTTGCACACACATGTCGACGTCTTCCCCCACATCTGCCGGCGGGGTTAAGACAGCTAGTGGGGGAGGTGATTTCTGACTTACACCCGGCCTAAACATGGGTTTAGCTACCAGCGATGCCTTCAATAGTAAAATGCAATACTTGTGTAAATGAGGTTGCATCATTGATCGAGAAAGGGACATCGATCACGTTTGCTAGTGTCCTTGCCAACAATGTTTTGCCTGACCAGATGTTTCCGTAAATAAAGACACAAAACGAGTGAGTGAACAAGTCTACCTGAGCCGGTAGGGCCTCTTAGATGAAATTAAGCGACGCGAAGCATGAGTTACAACAAGAGGCTTGTGACACACATTACCAGTACGTTGCTCTTCTCGAACAATGGCAATCCATGGCCGGAAGTAGATAGGAAGGGTGCTGCCCTGGTGCGCCGAGGGTAGGGCTGCACCTGCGCGGTCGTTATTTCCGGGTCCATTTCTGGTACAAGGTGTTGAGACGAGGCGCATCGATGGTGATCTGTACGTACGTTCACCCTGGTCGTTCCACTCGGCATATCTCGAGTCTGATTGCGATTGCAGATTCGCGTGTACTCTGTTGTAGTGATTAAACACACTGGGCGTAACGAATGTCGTGAGTTCGAGCTTTGCGGGTAAGACGGGACTGTCGTAGACTCACGCCACCGACAACACTTTCTTGGCGGTAGCCTGCCCAACCACAAACTGATCCAGATACTTCACGAGCTAAAAACAACACTCAGAGCTTCTCTCCTCGTAGATGAGGACGTTGCTTTACTTGACGGGGGGTCGGAATTCCAGATTTCTGGACGTAAGACATCCCGGATTCTTCCTCTTGTGAGTAAGCATATCTCGCCTGCGTCCTGAGCTGTCTATGAAGCTGAATCATACGCGGATGCCATCTCATGGTTGTTTCGTGGGCGAGGGGGCAATATTCGGAAGCTGCAGACTGCAAAGACGAGGAACCGTGTGCTTTGGTCGCCAGAACCAGCAAGAGGGGGGAACATGCCGAGCCACAGATTCCCACGCTTACACTTCCCGCCCAGCCTCCGTCATTGATGGGTCGAGACAGGACACGATCACCTTCCGACGACGACAGACGACAGGAACGACGTCGAGACCGATCCAAGGACAAGGGCGATTCGTCTAGAAGACGCAGCAGGAGCAGGAGCAAGGACAGAGACAGGAGGGACAGAGAACGTGATCGAGACAGAGAGCCATCGCAGCGGAAACACCGTAGTCGAAGTCGAGATGGGGAACGGAGCCACAAGCGGTAGGGGCTTTTATTATATGCTTGCTTTAGATTCACTGGGCTGACTTTTTACAGACGGAAACGCGACGACTCTGGAGAGCGTAAGGCTCGTAAGGCCGAGAAGAAGCGTGCCAAAGCCGAAGAAGAGGCTCGCCAAGTAGCAGAGCTGAGCGTGTATAGTGCCACCGACAATCCTTTTCACGACGTCAACCTCGGTCAGCAGTTCCGATGGCACAAGAAAGCTGAGAAGGAGCGGAAACAGGGTCTCACCTTGGCTGAGTCCCAACGCAGGGATGCAATCCGCAGACGGGAAGCTGAGGAGGAGCTCGAAAGGCTCAGTAAGAGAAGAGCGGACCGAGAAGCCGAACAGCGACTCCGCGAACAAGAGGAAATCAAGATGCGGAGGTTGAACGAGTCCGCTCAAATGTCCGAGTGGCTAGCCAAGGACGACGACTTCCAACTAGATCAAGAACGACAAAGGGCTATTATCAGGATCAAGGAGAGGCGAGCCAAAGCTATTGACTTCCTTGCCCTGAACCTTCGCTACGCCAATCCGGACCCCGACGACGACAGTGAATTCGACCTCGATGCGGCTGGTGTGGAGATTGACCTTGACGAACCGTACAACATTTTCGACGTGGGTTTCTTGTTTTCTGGTGGTCAGATTTCCTGTGCTTACAACGTCCTTAGAACCTGTCCCCGGAACAGATTGACGAACTGCACGACGACATCCAGCACTACCTGACCATAGAGAAGTCAGAATACGGCCTTGAATTTTGGACGGTGGGTTCGTTCTCGCACACCACAATCCATGCATAACTAACTTCCATAGAATATGATGGTCGTATGTAAAGACCGCATCGAACGCAACCAACAACGCCAGCAGATGGGCGTCGAGGCTGCGGCTGTCGTTGAATCAGATATAGCCGATTTGCTAGCTGGGAAGTCGTACGAACATCTGGTTACGCTGCAGCGTCAGATTCAGGCGAAACTTGCGAGTCGTGAACCTATGGACGTGGAGTATTGGGAAGGGCTGTTGAAGAAGGTTTTGGTATACAAGGCCCAGGTAACTTTCCACCTCGGTCTCAGAATAATCTCACTAATGGCCTGCACAGTCGAAACTCAAAGCTCACCATGAGGTCGTCGTCCAGAACCGTTTGGAGCAGCTTCGCAAACGACAACGCGACGAGGCCTTGCAAGCCCAGCAAGAGCTTCTTGCTGGCGCAGCCGCCGCTCTATCTCTCAGCAAAGTCGCACCTGCAGTTGAGCAAGAAACAGTGACCGAGAAGGTTGAACCATATCACAGATCGATGAGCCCCGAACCCATCGATATCACGAAACTCTCCTACGACGAACGCCAAATTGATATTATCACAGCTGTTGAAGATAGGCGCAATCTGGTATATCTTTTTGTCCAGTTCGTGGTTTTTCCGATATTCACTCATGTTTCAGATTGAGCGCCGGAGAGCTGTCAAGATTTCGCAGTTCGTTGTCAAACCAACCGCGCCCGTTCCAGATGCTTCAAAGAAGGTAGAGGCCCCTGTCGATGCGGACTTTGCTTCTGAAGCCATGTTCCGAGCAGAGGCGGAGAAGGATATGGAGGAGGAGGAAGAGCTGTTTAACGTCGAGGAGAGTCTCCCGAATCCAGAGACATACAGTTGGGAAGACAAATATCGGCCAAGGAAGCCCCGGTACCTCAACAAGGTTCACACCGGTTACGAATGGAATAAATACAACCAGACGCACTACGAGTATGTATTCTCGTCCCCGCATGGTGAAATATACTCAGCTTTTTCTAGTACGGATAACCCTCCTCCCAAAGTCGTGCAGGGCTACAAGTTCAACATCTTTTACCCCGATCTCATCGAAGGTGCAAAGACTCCATCATATGTCAAGATTAAAGAACCTGGAAACGACGAGACAATGGTGCTTCGGTTTACCGCTGGGCCACCTTACGAGGACATCGCTTTCAGGATTGTCAACAGGGACTGGGAGTTTTCACACAAGAAGTAAGCGGTTAATCCGACTTGGTTTTCGTTTTCTCAGCGTAAATTCTAGGGGATTCAAGTGCACCTTTGATCGGGGATGCCTTTCTCTTTGGTTCAACTTCCGTCGTGATGTGAGTGGTCTGACGCCAGCTTTCGTTCTCCTTGCTGATTAAATCGTGTGTAGTACTATCGCAAGTGATCACACTATCGTCAAGTCGACGTGTTGCCCCCCAAGTTCATCTATCGGTTCATTCCTGTGGTTCCTATTGTCTACAGAAATCTTTTGCGGTGGTATCCTTCAGCGAGAAAATGGAAGCTCCTGCTCCGCAAACCCGTACCCCACGCCCGTTCTGGTTCTCCTTTGTACAATCCCAGCCAATAATTACTCATCCCGCGCTCGCCTGCGTAGCCCGCTTGTACCTTGCGATATTCACCGTAGCTCCTCGTGGAATCGACATGCTCAATTACCCTAAAGTCATTCGATGTCACCGTGGTCCGCCTCGATGACAATGCATCATGTTCTTCAAGATTAAAGACCCAACACCACGACAGTTGTAGACTCAGGACTCCGGTACCATTCAACGCCACAGCTTCATATGACAAGATGTGGCTGTTTATCTGTGAGAACCTATTTGGATCTCAATAATACTATAGGCTCAGGTGCGTCCGTGATCGCAGCGATAAATTGTGGTAGTGGCACCCTCACGAAATCCATAAACTTTTCTATTGGCCATGGAAAGTCACTTATCAGGTGGCTCATGGATCATGCATGAGTACTGGCATACTGGCAGCCGGCCATCACCCCCTGCGAACCAACTGGTCGTGGACTCTTCGCTATTTAAATTTTGGTATGTTCCGGGTGATTGTCGCACGAGGGCGTTGGAGACTTCCGATCAGCGGAGCGGGCGATACTAGCAGATAAGGCCACTGCGCCGTCTGCTCAGGCGAGCTCCACACCGGCCTGCAAGTAAGCAGGTGCGTACATAAAATCGTTCCCCCAGATGCACTCCTCCACCAGCAGGGCGCGACCCCTATGCCCCAAGCCGATGTGAGCCGCACTTTTTTCTGTGCGACTAAACTCGAAAGACTTCCGATCAGCCTGCGACCTGCGACGGTCCTCATGTACCAGCCGTTGGCGGCCAACCAGCTGGAAAGACCGGTTGCACTGCCAGGTGTCCAACACTGGACCCAACGGTCGTCACACTCACAGCTTGCGTCACTTGGGGGACGGGCTGCTGTTTGCAGTTTGCCCCACGAGGCTCCACCGGTCAATGGAAACGCTCGACATTTCAGGTATGGTGAACGAGGGGCACGGACCAATCATAGTCGGAGGCCCATGCCCATCCTTCGCTTTTGTATATGGATTGAGCGATATCACTGGATCCTTGTCGCTGCCGCACCGCCCTCACGAAATGCCCGACAATTACCGATTGTCGGGAGCGAAATGACCGCACAACTCCCTCTCTGTGGAATACCCACGCCTTGGCTTCTTCTGCACACCTTGATCATATAACTATCTGCGGCTGAATTGCTGAGCCACACGCTCATCATGCCGTTCCTCCCATCCCTTCCCCTTGCTTGTTTACCGTCTCTCAACGCCTCCGCCGCTACCACGTGGGACGCAAAACCGTTCAATCCGCCTTCGGTCCCTTCGGCCGACCGCATACTGTATCTGTGTACCTGGCCGCCTTAGGGCTCTTGCGCGGCTCTGGATGAAGCGTCGCAAACATTTTGGACTGAATCGGTATGATTTAAGTCGGATCCGTGTTGGTGGCGAGATCCTCACATTCCGCTGGACTCTGGGGTGGGTACATCAAGGTTTATGGCACGACCTACTTGTTCTTAAGCTACCCAGAAGAGCTTTGAGATAGTTTGATTGCTGCAACGTGAGAGCATTGTTGATTGTATCGATTCGTTAGCTCACTGCTATCCAAAACAAGTTTGTGCTCTCAGCAGGCCCGATAGATCTCGCGGTCAACTTTCCGTACCCTGTGGAGGTAATTGGTAGCATCCACTTAACAGAAATACGATCACTAACTCCTCCAAAGCCACGCGAGATGCTTGGACGGTCCCTGAAGTTCTCCCACGTTACCCTCTCAGTCACTTCAACGGGCGAGGATGCTCATGACGTCAAGCTCTACGCCGAAATCATCGCGGAATGGGTACTCATCCACTCTACATTCGCGGTAAGCACGAACGAGGAACAGTGACTCTATTCTCTCACAGTGCATGTAGGACTTTAACACGACTCACAAGACTAGAGGTGATATTGCTCGCTCCGAACAGTATTCCCGACAACGGCTAGAGTACTAACTTCCATGCCATCAATGATGATTGGCCCGTCTTCGTCTTTGTTCACAACCTCGGGGGAGTAACCTCCCAGCCCAAACCAATCACCATACCCGTTGGTCGCGCTAGGGATCCTGTCCTTCTGTACATCGTCGACAACGGGGTGATTCAGCACAGAAGCCCATGCCTCTTGACCCGATATCCTTCCGTCGTTCATGCTATACGTGCCATAGATATGTTATGAAGGCGGCGATGTTCATGGCCATTACCAGGACCAGGTCTACATGATATGGAAGTTCATTGTTCCAATGCCACTGGGCACAACGATGGCCCGGATGAGCCGATCCCAGTTGAGGAGAGTGGGAACAACCTCATCGCGGCGCTCAACTACACGCGGAAGACCCGAGACAAGTCGATGATCACACGATTCGTGCGTGCCATCAGCGCATGGCCTCCGAGTACCGTGTTGAAACGTGCACGTTTTCAGTCTGAGTTGCTCAATCAATGGATCCAGTTCGTAAGTGGTCCCGAGATCTCCATTCGTCTGCTTCTGAGATGACGTTGACGTCTCGTAACGGCTGATCGAGGATTCACTCATCCCCGAATACCAACTAAGTACTGACCACTTTGCGGGTACGTCACCTCGAACCCCCCGTTAAACCAAGCTTTTCTGTTTGTCGCCGACGCCTTCCCAGGACCACTGGAGAACCAAACGAATTTGGCGATTAAGGTAGGCTTCCAAACCTACCAGTGACATTTAAACGCTTCTGATGAGACCCCTGGACACAGGACATCATTTGGAATCCAATCTGCTGCAGACATACTTGGTGGCAAGCGGAAAGTCAACAATTCACCCTTCTCTCCGGTAAAATTTAAAACTCTGCGCCGTACAGTCTATTGCGGAGTCTTACGTCCCCCAGTTGGCAGGCTTTGCGTATTCCTCAGACAACTCGCATCTCACGCCTTCGATGAGAACTCTCGATGACGCGAAGAACGAGCGCTGTCTGATGGTTTGCAACGGTGTGGAAATGATACAACGTGCGTGTTTCCCCATGATACATCACCGTTCCCATCTCATTCAGGTGTCACTTGCAGTTAGGGATTAGCATGTAATCTTCTCTGAGAAAGGCTTACTGGGATTGGTGCCTCCCCTCAGGGATGAGTATGCCTACGATACCCAACACCGGTCTTCCGCTGTTCTGGGGCCTCCCTCCATTGCGGTCACCGCCTGGCACAAAGAGAGGACAGGTACGATGGACCAACTACCACCCGCCTGGTTCCTGTTGTTGTTTTTTGCTCACTGGCTTCATCTGCTTCCCAGCGAGGTACGGAATCCCTATGGACACTCGGTCAGCCACCATCAAGCAGCCACCCTTCCATGCCCTACTCGCTCCACCTTCTCAATTCGCAGTCACACCTACACCAAGTCCGATTGGGAAATCAGGACTGCCGCAGTCGTAACTGACAAAGAGGTTCGGAACATCTCATCGAAAGAGTTGTAGTTTGCGCCTCAGACGGGCTGAATGACGCGTCCTTGGGCGATTGGTATGGGACTATATGGGGTAACGAGCTCGTCCGGTTGTTGGGGTCCATTCGGCCCTCCTGATCATACCTGACGCTTTATGAATCAAGTTCTACCTTCTATGAAAGCCGCAGGGGCGAGAGTGTTTGCACCGAGACTCCAAATAAACAGAATCAACCCCCCAAAACGAGAAATAGCCCGTTCAAGGAACCACCTACGTTTCAAAAACATTGTCGAACGAGGATGCTGTTCACCTCACTAACGGGGGCCATCCCGACACCCACGCCTGAGTAAACTGTAGACAACATCTTTATGTCTAAAAATAAAGGACAACAGGAATTCGTACTGAATAGTATATAATCCGATAAATGGTATGTCCACGGGGAAATCCGAAACGAGGGGCAGGGAGGGTGATGGTGGAAGGACATTAAGTGAAGCAAAACGGAGAGGGATAGTAGGATGTATCCAAGAGTAGGGAGGACGATGGAGAGGATAATAAGGAGGGAAAAAACCGTGTATGAAGGATGGGTGTCGTGAGGCCTTACGAAGAACAACAGGACCCGATCTTTGAAGATTTAAGATGCGGCCCCGTATTCCCGTTCTGAGAGTTTGCGATTCCAAGCCGGATAGTGTCCGAGGTAGACTCCTGCATATGCATCGTCCTCGCCTCGAGATTCTCCTGATACTCCCACCTCGTTACGACCCGTTTTGCGATGTACTCGAACACGCCAACGACCCCTTCTCCCGTTTTCGCAGACGTCAAAAACAGCTTCGGCCTACGTTCTGGTTTCGGTAGTTGGGAAGAGGAGCTTAGGCGATCTAATGTATGGGTCGGGTTGATTTGGTCCTGTTGTTGGGATATTGAGGGCAAGGGGTTGGAATTCGCCCGGGCTCTTTGAAGAGCAAAATTACTCGGCGTGATCGTCGGGGTTGATGAAGAGGAAGAGGAGGAAGAGGCTTTACGTTTGATCCAGTTGCCTAAGGTGGGCGATAGTGGGATGTTGAACGGAGGTGAAGGGGAGCGAGAGGTAGGTGTAGGTGAGGACCTCGCCGATTCATAGTTCTCGAATAAGGATGACGAAGGAGTGTGGTAAATTGAAAGTGCAGTGCGTGACGATGACACTGTTCCTCCACGGAGGAACGACCTCGATCTCGACCCGGACTGTCCTCTCAGGAATTGGTACTGTCGTGTTCTGTGGTCGGAAATTTCGATTGACCCACTCCTTGTCGATGTAGGTACCAGATTTTCATCCAGGGTGGGCGGTGACTGCCAGGGCAAAGTGAGCGGCACGTTCACCTCCGGTTCCTCAAGCGGACATATCCCCTCCATAAACTTGAGTGCCTCTCCCTCCAT
>Ga0307515_10005457_pt1 | contig 25742 bp, 28 predicted proteins | sample 17_EM_MG_FD_194513 | JGI IMG/M metagenome (GOLD analysis project Ga0307515, IMG submission 194513) | Populus trichocarpa ectomycorrhiza microbial communities from riparian zone in the Pacific Northwest, United States - 17_EM | ecosystem: Host-associated > Plants > Roots > Unclassified | place... | reverse complement strand
CCTGCTGGGGAAAAATACCATATATCGAAGGTGAAACACAGATACCAAATTAATCAACATTGCAAACTGCTCAACAAGCAAAAGCACGTTGTTGGTTGCTGTAAATGCGATTTCGATAAGATACTATTAACACACTGCAAATTCAAGAGCCTTATATGAATCTATAGATGGACCCGCTGGGCGACCCGCTGACAACCCGCCCAATTCAGACGGGTTGGGAGTTTACCATGGAACCGTACCCGAGTAGGCAGTTCGGGTTCATTGACGACCCGGACCGCCAGTTTGGCAACGGTTCGGTTTGGACCCGGACCCGGACCCGAAGTGACAGTCTGGAACTGTTGCTAACACTAGCTCTCAGACTGTTTCAAACCTCTGTTTAGAGTTTGAAAGATTTCAACCAAATTCAAGCCTTGGTGAGAATCGCGGTAAATGTACCCAGAGAATGGCATCATAGACTATAGGCACAACAAAATTTAGTTCAACTCCCGGATATTATTAACAGTCTGGTCCAGGGGTTTGGGTATGAATTGGAGACTATTCATCGACTGAGTCTGTGTTCGGTGCGTGATTGTATACATTGTTGTTGCTATGCCTCCAATGTTTAAAATGGAGGCTTCGATCAGTTCTTGAATGAACATATAAGCTTGACGCGAGTATACGGGTTACATATTATGGCTTTGCATGCCACCTGCAAGTGGTGTTTGACCTGAACAGAGAGAGTTGCATACTTGAACATATTACCTGAAGATTCCCACTTCTCAAAGGAGTTCAACCAATAACATTGCTCCAACACAGCTTGTACACCTCCATAAATCCATGGGACTACGAGTCAACCCTGTGAGAGCGCTTGAATTGGAGGCTGTGCACCACACACGATGTGCCTGCGCCTTTACGTGATCGGTCAAAAATGGTTAAATTTTTTCCAGTCGCGGTATCTTTCGTCAGTGATTACTACCTTGAGGAGTCAGGTAGACACGCAGAATGAGTATTATATGGCTCGAGCGTCTGGAACAAAATAGAGAGATTGTACCACAGAGAGGCAGTAGCTAGGTACTGACAAATACTAACTGGTATCTGCGTGTATTGTACGGTATCCACCGGCTTTTTTTTTCGCACTGCTTTGTCAATTTCTAGCTATCCAATACAGAAGGATAGTGAACAGTAATGGCAGTTACTCGACATATAATTTCCGAAGTAGTATTATGGTATTTGGCCCGCTAAAAATCCACAAACTCCCAGGGTGCTAAAAATACAGGTTGTAAATAGTGTTAGCAACAGGTCCGGGTAACCCGCCAGCGGTCTGGTTTTTGGCCGGCGGTTCGGTTCGGTTCGGGTCGTTACCCGGGCAGAAACCCGAACCGCTATGTCTTGGTGGGTTTGTTACCCAGACCGAACCGAAACCCTGTGTTTGTTGGCTGGGTAGGAACCTGACCGCAGGTCCATTTTAAGCTTTCCGACATTTTTGGCTCCAATTAAGGATTTGAGTTCTGATCGTATCATGACATGATGTATATGTAGAGTGTGCAGTTCAAGCCGATCTTTCACCAACCGCTTTCAGAATTGAGATCCGACTGATATTCATTGAGTGGCTGTCAAATAAGCGTAGATTTTGACCGAAATTCGCGGGTTTTCGACAGCGACTCAATGAATATTGGTCGGATCGCAAATCTGAAAGCGGGAGGTGAAAGAGCGGCCAAAACTCCACAATCTGCGTATACATCATGTCATGATACGATCAGAACTCAAATGCTTAATTGGAGCGAAACATCTGGGCTTGCAAAGGCCAGGTATTGAGGTGGAAACTGGCCCAAATGCCAACGGTCCGGGTTTTTCATGTGGTGAAACCGTTGCCACGGTTTGGTTCCGGTTCCAACCCTAACCCGGAACCATTCTAGCGGGTTGGAACCGTTGCTAACACTAGTTGTAAATCCTCGCCTAAATCCCTATGACAGAGCCCAGTAAGGCCCCAGCTTGCTACCCAAGTTCTTCCTCTCACGTCTGAGGCAAGGGCACTCATCCTGCTGCTGAGTGTTCTCAGACCTTCTCTTCGCCATTTCCTTGCATTCCTCAGAGAGCTCCTTCTTCTTTTCGACCTTTCACTTCCACTCTTCGAACTGATGTACTGGAGAGTCATTTTTGTCTGGGCGTATCGCTTTGCACCCATTCTGCTTAGGGAACCTACTTTGGTATGCAGCTGACATCAAGAAAGCGATTAACATGTATCGGGTAGGGAGCAGTATAGATGCGTATTGAGTCAAACACTCCCTCAGTACTGAGACTCTTAATTGCTCGAGCGAGCTCCACAACCTCGGCATCACCTCCATCAAGGGCATCCCTGCCATCCAGAATTCCGTCACATACGTTGAAGCTCGCATCTCTGCCTTGATTGCTGTTGGCAATATCATTTCTTGCATCGTCGTCTTGATTCCTGTTGCCGATATTCAACCTCACATCGATGCTTTGATTCCCATTGCCGATATCGAAGCTCGAATCATCATTTTGATTCCCATTGCCGATATCGAATCTCACATCATCAGCTTGACACCCGTTGCTGGTATCCGGGTTTGTACTTGTTGGACCATTTTTGGAGTGTCGTGATTGGAATCGAGGTGGGCCCATCAGAGCCTGGGAGAGAGGAGATTGGAGCTTAGGACTGCAGTGGGATGATGATCGGATACCATTGGGCGATGACCTGAAGGGTTCCGGAACATGAATGTGTGAAGCAAGCCATCACTGCATACGGGTGAGCCCATAAGTTCTCAAAAGGTCAATATCTCACGTACCCGTGTGGTATCCCTTGGCACAACCTTCAACTGCTCATGAGCATCCCAAACATCTTATCCCGTGTATCCACCACCCCACTCAATAATTGTTGTGGCAAGTTTGTCGATTTATTTGGCTATGCCGGGTGGTAGGGGTTGCTGTAAGATCTCGGCCGCTAACCGCTGGGAGTGGGTGAGGCTCATCCTGTTGGTGATGTCGTTGGTGTGTGTACTCACAGTCACAGGCTGGTCGGTGGCGGTTAAAGGGGTTCTGAGGTCAAATGACGATGCTTGGCATGCTAACCCGGCAGCACCAACCATTTAAAGCTGCGCTACCCAACTTTCTGCTGCATATCCGCCTTGCTACCAAACTTTCAAAGACGATAAACAAATCAGAACTAGCATGGCAAAAGTACAAGTACATAGTGCTACCTGCAGATACTGACTGGTACTGATTGCGACTGATAAATACTGCATAGATCGTGCACTACATTGCACAGAACCCTGCCGAGACCCTCAGCAATGCTGAAAAAATACATCGCGGCGAGATTCGATCTCACATCATTCTCACTAGGCTGATGAGGGAACCAAAGTCGACCCCGCCGAGGTTGACAGATGTATCCACATCGAAGAGTTGGGTGGAAAGCTTTGAATAACTTCTACTACATTCAATGTCCTTATACTTACAAAGAAACAGAACTATGTGATCGGCAAAGAAGAAGTCAAGAACATCATTGAGTACGTTTGGGATAAAGGACTGCATGGTATGAAGAACAAGCAACGCTTGGAGGGGCTTGACCTCGCCTGGAAACTTCTGGAGAGTTCGATTGCTTGCCAGGAGAAACTCAATGTAACTCTTCTTTCGTTCATGCATTAGTGGCAGAACTAACCACCATGGATTTCAATAGACCAAGATCAGCAATACCATGCGAACATGCCGCGAGGTCTAGGAGATGTTCCAGGATGAAGATCCTGAGACCGAGATGCTTGCCAAGGGTGTCAAGCGCATTGTTCATTGCGTTCTTGAACCGAATGTTGATGAGTGTATCACTGCTCTGGAGGCGATAGGAATCTCTGTCGATAAGGAGATTGTTGCTGAAGTGGAACAGTCTCATAGGCAATGGAAAATGTCGAGGTTTGGTGGGATAATTGGCACTGATCTACCATTTAAGCACTTGTAATCAATAGTTCTGTTGCTACTCTTGATACAAGCAATTAGGTCAATGAGTACTAACTAGTATTGGCTGGTATACTTCAGTATTATTCACTACGCTTCCCTATGATACGCAAACAAATAAAGCTAGTTTGTCCTTAGTGTGACAGTATTGAGTATTACTTGTAAGTACTGACTGGTATTCTTTTGTATCACTTTGTCAGCTGAAAGAATTATCAACACACTTTGTTACACTTCAATACAAATCAATACTTCTCAGTACCAGTCAGTACACAATAGTACCATTTTGCACCGGATCTTTTTCGTCGTCTCCACAACACTATGCCCAAATTCCCCCCTACTTCTCCACCTTCCTTTTTGAGTTCTTGATCAGCCTCATTGTTGGGTTTTTTGGCTGTACGACGATATTGCCATCGCTATTGCCATCGCCATCGCCATTAACATCATCATCACCATTTATGTCACTACACTTACCACTGCTATTGCTGTCATCCTTCTTTAGCTTCCTACCACCTTTCACCTTTTGCCTTTGCCTTTCTGTGAATTTGCCTTTGTAAAGGCCTTGTTTACAAGCGCTACTGCCTCGCTGGCATGGCTGCAGGACTACGTGTAATCCTCCGCTAGTCTCCTGTCAACCACATCTAAAGGGTCTCCCAGTTGTATACAATAGACAGGCTCTTAGATGTGTTTTCAAGCTATCAACGTCAACGCTGCTGAGCAGACGGCTACCTGATCACGCGAAGTGGATGAAGGAATAGGTACAGAGATTGACAAATTTCACTTTGCGACAGGCAACGACAATACCTTATCCTGACACAGCTCAGTCCCTACTATTCGTAAAGATATAAGAAATCATACAAAAGTCTTTGCCAGATATCGTAAGTCATCATCTATGATACCATCTCCAGATTGCTAGCCAGCTGAGATGCATTCCTCCAAAGCCTCCCTTAGCTCATCTACCTTCTTGGAAATCCCTCCAGTTGCTGCAATCTTCTTCAGTAGATGGAGACGACTCTTGTACGGCTTCTGCTCGTTGGCCATGCATTGCTAGGGGAAGTAATCACTTTAATACCAGAGATTCCCGTTTAGTACTTGCCCATACTGACCTCGATTTGCTCAATTGTAAGGTTAGTCACCCGACTGACGGTCTGAATATCTTCTGCATTTCCGTTGGCATAAACCATGCCATTGTTGAAGTCCTCATGCTGATAATCGATTAAATGACCTTACAAGAGCGTTGAAGCCAGTTGGGGTGAGAACTTATGACTATTGACCATGTCATAGCGGAGTGGTTTATAGTACCAGCTTGTGACATTTTGCATCGATGCATTGGAGGAGGGCTGCTTGTGGCAGCAAGACACTCATCACTCCCATCGGAGTCTATGTCAAGACTCCAAGACACCACATTACCGTCTTCGCTGGCCACCTGGTCAATCCCATCAACGCGTTCATCGACTCGTGAATCAACAAGCCTCCCGACGGCTTCACTATCCACCTCCTCAGCAGGTTCGTCCAACACCTCACTAGTATTCCTCTCATTGACCTCGTCGGCCTCGTTATTGTGCAGTAGACCAGTAACAGCGCTTGACAATCACCAGCCAATCACAGTCGGAAGCTCAAGGATGTGGGCATTGCCATCCATGTCGACAAAGCAGTTTGGAGAGGATACACGAACTAAAGAAGACCAAAAGGAACCGCCCAGTTCACACGGTGGAGAGTTCGGTGGTGTATGCAGCGGGGGAGGGATTCTGTGAAGTCTGGTGAGGTAAAAAATTGTGCAAGCCGGGATGTGAGGTGTAGGTCCCAGTAGATGTACCTGAGTAATTAGCAAATTCGATGTCCCGCGAGTGATGGCATACGGTTTTGTAGAACTCGGCAAGGCTACATCATTTGTTGATGGTTACAAGCAGGAAACGGCTGAAAGTAATTGTCAATGAAGGAAAAAGCACTATCAGAGACAGCACAAACAGATCCTGAACACAGCACACTTGAGTCATTCGACAATACTGGAAGACACAGATAAGTATAGCACTGTATGAATCCAAATATTACAACTCAATAACATTCCCGAGATCGAGTTGGAGAAGTATATGTTAGTACTGACCACTACTATCTAGTGAACTAGCTCTTCCCTTCATATGTACTTTATTCAATCATATACAGAAAATTATCCCACACTGGAACAGTTACGAAAAACAAACGACCAGACCGAAAACAGTAAATGACGCATAAACAGAGTTGCCGCCGCTCCACATGGACACTCCCATACCTGGCCGGAAGGCATTTCACTGGGTGTATAGTCAAAAAACATACAGAGCTTCCCTCGGTATACGCAGGGATGCGGGTGGGTGGGTTTTTTGAAGCTGAACGCACTGCTTTGCCTTAACCACTGCCGCTCCGCTCCTTTATTATACCTCTTCCCTCGCTGCTTGCCTCCTTACTTCGAAAGCTTCCACCATCTGGATGATCGCAGTCCGAGACAACGCTCAGTCCAGTCTGGTCCAACAGGATGGCCAGACTGGACTGCACCGCAGACTGCCAGTCTTGCACTGGACAGGCTCAGTCTGGACCAGTCCATGCAGGTAACGTGGCGGAGAAATCTGTTTCTCACCACCACGACCACTCAGTTTGGCAGGGGGAAGCCGGCGTGGAGGGTCCGGATATAGATGTTTTGCGGAGATAGACTGAGCGATGTGCAGTGTTGATAGTGCCTAAGGTTCATGACTGCTCTTTTAGACTTCACACTACTCTTCCATTCCCTACACATCTTGGGCCTTTAGACCTGTACCTAGTTATCACACCATAGCCAATACACACGGTTCTCCCCTTCACTATCGCAACAGGGAGTATATATTTGGGAGACCCCGGGGTAGATTGACATCATCTCATCAAACAACAAAATGCACACTGTATCTTTCACAGCTCTTGGTCCCACGCACTCTTGCCTAGCTTTCATAGATCTACGCAATTTGTGTGGTTCCTCAAGCACTCTTGCTGAGCCTTCATAGATCCATACAATCTACGTGGTTCCTCATGCAATCTTGCTGAGCCTTCATAGATCCATGCAATTTGTGTTGTTCCTCACAGCCTGGTAGCCTATCACATCTTCTCAACCTCTTCCTATGCTCCTCGAGCCAGAACCGCTCTTTCTCACGAACATGACTCCTCTTGTATCAATGATTCCACCAGTCCAGCATTGAACCAGTCCAGACCGGGTCCGTCCAAGTCTAGTCCAATATAGTCCGAGTAATTTTTGGACCGGGATCGGACCAATCGCCACTTTTTCTGGACCTGGACTGAACTGGCCTGGACTGATTTGGACCAGTCCAGCACAGTGTCCAGGGTTAGGGTATTTTTTCACTGTATCGGTCTTTTAATGGGGGGAATATATCTCGATGGCACCAAATATACAGTCAGAACTGTCATGATTTTACCCAGAGTGGATATCCAGAGGTGTGCGGTGATAAATGTGAGGATGAGTCATGTTTTCGGTGGTACTTGACTAAGAAACAATATCGAAATTACAAGTGGGTGCGGACTGGTCCAGACCAAGCCCGTCCAGTCCCAGACTGCCAGTCTTGGGCTTGGTCCAGTCCGACCTAACGGTTGGACCGGACCGTGCTGAGCCCTACCCCAGACCGGGTCCGTCCGGACTGGTGGAATCATTGTCTTGTATAACACCATTCAGTGACTCAGTGCATGGCTGACTCCCAGTGATATCGGGCTAATTCCATTCTAGTGGACTGGTCCAGTCCCAGTCTGTACCAGTGCAGTGGAAATTTGGACTGGTTCAATCCCGGTCCAAAAATCTCTCGGACTGGACTGGACTAAACCCGGACTGGTGGAATCATTGTTTACTTCGCTCCCATCCTTGGGCTCTGGCGCCAAAACCTCCATCTCGTGCTCAGGCACTAACTCAGGGTCAAGCTCCGAGCTCTGACTCAAGCTCTGGCTCTAGCTCTAGCTCAAACTCGTGCTTGTCCTCGTGTTTGGGTTTCTCGCTCCAGTGCAGGCCCGTGCCTTTGCGTACTGTGCGGTAAGATAAAGTATGGGAAAACTTTTATTTTTTCTGTCCGAAAGGTTGAGACTAAATCGAATAAACCCAGTCAATATAATGATATTGGTCGATACACGCCAATACTGGACAGTAACTGGTGCTACAAACGCAATCAATGTGATAAACCTCATATGAAGTAGGGCATGAATTCAATGAAGTGTTAAATACAGTGTTGTACAGATTAGTACTGTGCAGTATTGAACAGTATGAATATAAAGCCAAGTACTTTCTGCAATAGACTCTGTACTTGTGCGAAATGAACTCAACACACAATAAGATACTAATGAGTACGGATGAATACAAGACGATAACAGGCGGTATACACAAGTTGGAGTATTACAAGTGATAGACCATGCACTGTTCTGCGAAATGAACATGGCTCAGCCACTGATACAAGCTAGTACATACCCATACTAGGCAGTAAAGGTTTGAACTGAGCATCGTGAGAGTGACATTGTATTGGTGTCGAATGAAAACATATATGGCCCCATACAGGTCAGTACTGACACATATTTGACAATACTGACAGAACAAAAGCTAAATCGCGAAAGTTCTGAAATGCGCAGGGATAGAGATACTGTTTGCTGTTGCACCAGAAAATGACAGCCGTACAGTACCAACACAATCTGATAAGTGTGGCTTACTATTGAACGGTCGAAGTCTCAGCGCAAAGTAAGTGATTACAAATTTATTACTACCTAGCGCGTGGGCAGCTGCCCGCAATTTATAGACCATCTTCTATCGATGCGTTTACCAATGCCAAGGACCATATGAGGTCTTTAAACTGCGTAGTATAGGTGGGGTGAGCTGTTGAGGACTAATACCTTTATTGTAATGTTTTTTTATAGTAGTATGAGGAGAATTTGCAATGGAGTAAATTGACAACTGGGAAGTGAAATAGGACCTATTTATGAATGTTTCATCCCTAGAACATGTTGTGATCAGAGCAAAACTTGGTGACATCATTGGATTTCAAATCTTTCAAATAGCTGAGCAGGTAGCTTCTTTTCAGCTGATAATAATTGCCCCAGCCATAGAAATAGTACAACCTCACAGAGACTTGGAGAGATATACTAGTGGGCTTGGGACCTGTACAGTGGGTATACAGTAGAAGTTGAAGTTGAGTGTACATGGGGTGGTGGAAAAATCCTTATCTGATCTCCACCGCTAACATTAGCAGGGGAAGCTAGTATGAGGATGGTGGTTCACAGAAATACAGGGACAACAGAGGTGAACTGGGTGATGGGGAGTGTATATATTGAGGAGACTCTGGGGTAGATAGATACACCAGGAAAAATGCCATTACATGACTCATAACTCATAGAGAACTAGTTTCTGGCATGGTAATTAATAGCATAAGTGATGCATCGCAACATGAGCTCCTATGAACCTGTGCATTGACTAGATTACTATGATATACATACGATTCTGTGCGCTGAATACTATACATCATGCTGCATTCAACAATCCTGTGAAATACACTTCATTGTATGCACCGAAGTAAGCTCTCAAGATTCTCTCAAGCACACTCCTGAGCACGATCTGATGTACACTCCCAATTTCACTGAATGACACGCTCCCAGCCTGCTTGACTATATACTCTGAAGTAAGCTCTCAGGACGCTGTGGTGAGACAGCAGAGCTAGATGGCAGAGAGCTCATCATCAACACTCCGCCGCACCTCTCGCGGCATTCCAAATAGAATTCATGAGAAAGAGTGGTTCTGGCTCGACGATCGTAGAACGAGGGTGAGAAGGTATGATACTACCCGGCTGTGTGGATCCACACAGAGTTTCAATAGGAGTGAGTGAGATCAAAAGATGCAAAAGATGGAGTGTATAATTTGTTGTATGATAAGAAGATATGATAGGATATGAGACGAGATACAAGATGCCATCAGATGCAATGCATGCTCAGATGAGAGTCTATTGGCCCCAGGGTCTCCCGAATATATACTCCCTGTCGCTCTGTCCATCTCCCTTACCCCTGAATCACCGTACACCCACCCACGCTCAGTTCATCTCCATCATCCCTGTATCCCAGTTCACGTGCCATCGCCCAGTCTGTCTCCTTCATCCCTGTTTATCCATACGCCCGCCGTCACTCAGTCCTCTGCCAAGCTAAGCGGCGGTGGTGGTGGTGGGAAACGGATTTTCCCGCCACAACACTTCCCAATGCACTCCAAGTATGCTCGCATGTACCCCACCAAGTATATTCTCAAGTATACTTACAAGCATGCTCTCAAGGATGCTCCTAATTGCACTCCATGGCACACTGTCAGCTATATATCCTCTCAAGTAAGCTCTCAAGATGCTCACAAGCATACTGCCAAGCATGCTCTCAAGTATATCTCCAATTGTATCACATGACACACTCCCAGCCTACTTGGCTCTATGCTTCCAAGTTCACTCTCAAGAGGCAAGACACTCCCAATCTCACCTGACTATATGCTCCTATGTTTGCATCTGGGTGCTCCATCCAGAGACAGGCAGAGTTGCACCCACCACGCACCAGAAGGGAGGTGGTGGGTGTGGGCGGTGGGTGGCATATAGTGGCCAAAATGATGATGTTAGTTGATATTGCAGTGTGAACCCAATCTCAATTGCACCCACCGCAACGAGATCTCACAAGGTGTCCTGCTCATGGTGTTATCAATTGCAATGTTAAATTGTGCAGGAAAGTTAGAAAATTGGATCTTGGGGAGAGCATATCTCCAACTCAGATTTTCTGGTGAAATCAGCTGCCTGCAGCCCACCAATTGTGGGTGTATGTGTGTATAGTCAGTCCGGGGCTGATGGTGATAATGCCAATGGTATAATGGCCATAGTGATGATGGTGATGATGATCGTGTTGGTGATGGTGATCATAGTACCAGAAATACTTAGACAAGTAGGGTGGCTTTGTCAATGTTACTGTCAAAGCTTCCACAAAGTCAGAGATTGTCATCAGCCGAAAGCATCCCACGGATTACTCCACACCTTCCAACGTGTGCATCTCTGAAGCGCAGCTCTCGAATGTGGCTCTCTCAAGCAAGCTTTGAAGCAGGCACTGAATGAGGCTATGAAGCAGACTTCCAAGCAGGATTTCAAGCAGGCTTCTGAGTAGGCTCTGAAATGGCCTTCAAGTGCCAGTGCACTCTCCAGTAGATACTGTACTGCTATAATGGACAGGTAGTGAACACAGCTATACATCCATCTCTGCCCACCAGCCGAATATAGTTCCATAGGCACATGTGCACACCTCTATAAATCGACTATAAATAACTATAGACCGCATGTGACACAGAGGTCCACGGGAAGAGTGCTATGAGCTGAGCATGTGCATATTTATCCATCGTGCAGGCTGTTGTCAATTTGCACTTTTGCAGATATACCATTTTACCAGCCAATGAAGCACACACTCTATTCTTAGCAGCTCTTGGTTACACATACTCATGTTGAGCATTTGTTGATCCATGCAATATGTGTGGTTCCTCAAGGCTGGGTAGTTTATCAAATCCTCTCACCCTCTGCTTATACTTCTTGAGCTAGAACTGCTAGCTTCAGAATCCCCATGGAATGCAGCAAGAGGTATGGTGGAATGTCGACGATAGGCCATCTGCCATCTAGATCCGCTGATTTGGCACTACACATCCTAGGGTCTTCCAGTGGCAGTCAATTACATCATGGAGCCACACTCATTTTGCTCCTGTCGTCTTGATTCCTTTCTCCATTCCTCTTCTGCACCATAATGCACCACAACAAAAATCACCAACAGAGTGGCTGGATAGTCTATTTAGTAGAATATTTACCAGGATACAGACAGTCATTGATCTGGAGGGTGGCATGGCACCATGTGTGCGGTATTTGGTAGAGAGACCAGGTGGTGCATTCAACTTTTTTCCTCCACACAAATGGAGTCATAGATGTCACTAGATTATCTTTACATGTTCTAGCACAGCAAAATGGCTGCCAGGACTTGATATCATATCTGGAAGTGTGCCCAACTTTTGGTACCATGCAAGCACTTAAAAGCCAGGGGTAAGGTACACCTGGGAGTTAAGCTGGAGATGATCTATCTGGGTACCCCCAAAGGGCGGCAAAGCCCCCACCGTAACTTGTACTTTATAATCACAGTTTGACAACACCACCACCAAATTTGGGAATAAACCACCTTAATTTGCTTTCATTGATCCATCTGCTATATAGGTGAGTGGGAACATTGGATTCTGCTGCTGAAGAGGGTTAAAAGTAGTTTATTTCTTGTTAAGCATAGCTTTGATGTACTGACTTGGATGTGGGGCTAGGTATGGCCAATAGTGGAGTGGTTTGATTCCACAGAATGGAAACTGATATAGTTTTTGATTTTCCTGTAGGTAGTTCTAAAGTTTAGTGTTAGAGTCTTGTTATTACTGTTGCTGGGGCGCATTTTAATGACAAGGATATTGATAAGGATAATGAGCAGGGTTAATAACTCAAGTTACTGAAATGGTGATCGGTATACAGAGGCTGATAATGGCCAGGGGTTACGATCTCGATGGTCAATGTCGAAACCAAAATCAAAATCAAATATCCCCATAACTCAAATTATATCACACAGTACTCGCGGGTCTGCACTTTATTTTTTGTCCTGATTCAGGTCTGAAGCAAGGAAAATGTACTCCCAGCGATAGGCTGCTTTCAATGTTCGTGCAAATTTCGGAAAGTATTGTTAACTTTCTATCTTTCCTCTACTTTTGCTGCGTTGCTCCTTAATGAACTTAAATTTGCAAGGCTGGTGAACCTAATTCCAATCTGCAGCCTTGCCCATGAGAAAGTTGGGAAGTCCAAGTTGCTCTGTGATTACCCACTGGAAGCTACAAAAACTTATTCCCAAGATTTTAAAAAGGTGCCGAAAATATCAACAGATTTCAGGCCTTTGTACCGGCGAAAGCTGGAAATCAACTTACAAAAATTCGCGAAGTGGCACTTCTAGACTCACTCATTCCCAATGCATTTATGGCACTTCTAGCCCAAACCAATGAAGCTAGTCTAAGCAACAAACTCAGGTCTAGGAGTTTCACGGTCACCACAGTGGATGTTAAATGGATACCAGCAGTTGGTGAGTGCCAATGATCTTAGTGGTTATCAAAAAGTTCTGCATGGTGGCTTAAGAGACTGTCATGGGTGGGGCCCCTGCATTGATTTTTGGTTTTGGTTTTGACATTGACTACCGTGACCCCCTGGCCGTCATCGGCCCCCGTATCAGTATGTATGTACAGTATCAATGCGTCTGTCGTTTACCCAACACCGCTCTCGAACAATGAAGATGAGAAGATGTAGAAAATAAACCGCATCACAACTTCACTCTAAATTGCAAGGAGATACCTTTTCTTTAGTAGAGAGTGATCCTGTGCAACGTTTGCAAATTTGGAAATGAATACATCCAGCCAGCGCCTTCGGGAGCTTTCTTGTATAAAAGCTGTCGATTTAAGTAATGTTGCACATGTACGTGCTGACCTGGGTCATAATTCTGAGTTTTAAGACAAGTCGTAATTGTGTGGAGACAAAATATTCTGAGAATTTTCTTTCATCTGTTGAAAATGATGTTTGATTGATTGTCTATTATACCGACCAGGCCAGACGAGGCCATATATATACGGCAGCCCGTGTACGTATACGTCGTACATATCTATCTGTATCTAACCATATCCTATAAGCTCGTAAGTCTGACAATGGCTGACTGTCTATATATATGTGCAATGCGATCGCTTAGATTCTCATATGATAAGGTCAAAGGGCCGGTAGCTAGGTCATTCCGAGCGGGATTTGAGCAGCCTACTTAAGATGGAGCTTGGTATTCCGAACTCAACTTACACTGAAGCAAGGGAAATGAAAGTGGAGGATGCACTTTGGTCCGTACTGCTTTGTCAGGAGGATTAATGGGTTCCTGGCGGTGGTAGGGGGTGATACACTTGTAATATAGTGTCTGTAAACTCCGAGGTATTCCAGCAGGCCAGCCCAGATAGCCACCGAGGCAAGTCGACCCGACTCTCGTCTTGTGTGCAGCACACTGTCGAGCTACTATGATTTGGCCCAAGGAGTGACAGGTAAGCGTAATACCGAGTCTCTAATTAAGTAAGCGTGTACCGAAATTTTGCCATACATAACTTTGTAATAGCATTTTCTGACAGCTACGGTCATTGAATCATGAAAGCAAGGCTTCCCGTCCGTTCAGCCACATTTAAGCATGGTATCGCCGGGTTAGTGCTGCAGTGGTGACCATGTGGGAATCCCCGGTACCGTAGTTTTATTTTGTTTTCCGTTATCGTCTGCTATTCGGGCCCGATTCTTGTCTGACCCAAAGTAGCTTCTACTCACCCCCAGAGAACCGGGATTGCTTGCTCGATTCTGAGGTCTATGCGATTTGAGTCATATTCTTATGTTTGATGGATTGAAACCATGTAGCTGCGTAGAATATACCGTAGCGGTCTAAGATTGCAATGTTCGGTTGCGTGGCTGATGAGAGCTTCACAGGATGCCTCTCTGGCGGGCTGAGCATTTCTCAATGCATACTTTATAAATCTCAACCATCCACAATCAGAATTCATTTAAATTCCGCCCATTTTGTTTCCAGCGGCTGCCATGGACAAAATCCATCATTTGAAAGTTGTTGAAAGTGCTGATTGCTAGAAGCTTGTATATTCTAAAGTACAGGTACATTCATGGACTTATATATGCGGTAGTCGGAGTATGTCTTTGTATGTCTTGTACGCATCCATGCACACTCAGCTGGCATCTCCAGCTGAGTGGCATCTCCAGCTGAGTATGGAATGACCATCATCTTAGAGAGATTATGCATCAGCCCAACTGAAGCCATACGACAGGAGATAAACCATATATGCAACACTCCCCCCTCTTGCTACGCTCCGTGGAGCAAGAAAACAAACAAACAAAGGAGCAAACAAACTGTAATTTTCATAGTAGCCTCCTTAAAACCCTGCGTGGCAAGTGAGCAGGGAAAGAGTACTACCGTAGCCTGAGGATGGGCATCCATAGAGAGACAAGGAAATCCGCGTGCCCAAAAGAAAAGTGAAACAACCTTAAATCCAACCTTAAATCGACCTCTATTACCATATACCCATTGCTTTCGTGAACTTCGTATGCTTATCTTTAGTAAGTGCTTGCTTGACTATATCTGCCACATTTTCGTTTGCGTTTACGTAGAAGTAGTTGACTATTCTTCGTGTATACAGATCTCGACTGTTGTGATAGCAAACGTCGATGTGTTTAGTTCGAGCTTTGATGATTCCCTTGGTGATATGGGTGAGAGCACCCTGATTGTCACAGTGTATTGGCAGTGGCAGTAAGTCTTTGCCGTGAATGTCTTTTGGTAGTTGAAGTAACCATTTTGCTTCTCTAGAGGCCTCCGAGCAGGTGATGAACTCAGCCTCGAGAGTTGACATGGTGATGAGACTTTTCTTTCGAGACTTCCACAGGATAGCTCCATTGCTGGCAAGAAACGCATGGCCTCCCTGGGATTCGCGGTCCGCGCTGTCATTGGCCCAATCGGGATCCGGGTACCCTACAAGACTATTGCCGATGTCGATGTTCATTCCGATGCCAATGCCAATGACAATGCCAATGCCAATGCCATTGCCGGTGAAGTCTAGTCGAAAATCAGCTGTAGATTTGAGGTACTGAAGAACTCTCTTAGCAGCGGTCATATGACGGGTGAATGGCCTCGAATTGTATCGAGAAAGAGCAGTGACTGCATACAAGATATCTGGCCCAGTTGCAAGTGCTGTGTACATTAGCGATCCCACGACTGCTTGATAGTCTGTGATATCTTCCAATTCCTTCTCCCCCGGATCCTCGGCCAAGTCCAATTTTACATTGGGATCCATGGGTATCGAGACACTGTGAGTATGCTCAATGCTGAATCGTGTCAGGATTGTTGTGATTCGGAGGCTTTCTGACCGAGACGGATTCCGGTACCAATATCATCGCAGTGGGTCTCGATGCCAACGAATAGGCGCGCCGGGCCGAGGCTCTTGATCCTATGTTTCTCTGAGAGTTTCGCCTTGAGGTCGATCGCAGCTTTGGCAGCTGCCTCCGGATATGACATGGAGATATCGTCGACGTACAGAAGTATTCGGATGCTGTCACTGGGAAGATAGAGATTAGGATCGGCAATGGATCAAGTCAACCCAAGAGCAAGTAGAAAGGCATTGATATCGTGGTGCCATAACTGCCGAGCTTGTTTAAGACCATAGAGAGCTTTCCTGGGTCTGACGATGATTTTTGGGGCGTTGAGGCCTTCTGGCCATCCTTCTGGTAGAGTCATATAGATATCATCATCGTCAATTTCGGGATTTAGGAAGGCAGGAACTCCATCCAAGTCGTCCATATTCCACCCATATCTCCCAATGAGAGAGATGAGATACCGAATGGTAGTTAGCTTCCCAATGGGGGCATCAGTCCCACCGAAATCCATCTGCTCATATCCTGTTATGACTAGCCGTGCTTTGTACCATATAGACCCATCAGGATTGTGTTTAGTCTTGTAAACCCACATAGAGCCAATCGGCTTAACTTGCAGTTGCCGTGCTTCCCGGGAGTTGAGAGCGGAGAAGGTGTTATTGAGCAGGATCGAGGTGCTTTCTTCCTCCATGGCTCCTTTGCAGTGATTTCATTGAGGGCTTTCCATGGCTTCCGCGTAGGTGTATGGATCTACAGTTGCTACGGATGCCATTAGTGCTTCTGTGCAGTTTATACCTTGACTTCTTGTGACACAACTCCCTATCGGCAGAGCTGGAGCTCGAACTGGAGCTGGATCTGGAGTTGCTCGCGGTACTTGGCTTGATTGCTTGATTGCTGCTTCCCAGCGCCGGGCAGTCTGATCCTCTCTGCGGAGGCGCCGGCTGTGAGTGATGTTTTCTGCATTTGCTGCCGAATGGTGGGCAGTCTGATCCTCTCAGGGAAAGGAGCCAGCTGTGGGCGTTATCTGTTTCCTCGTCAGGAGCTTCATGCATGGGAGATTTGAATCTCTTACCTATCTGGGTAGGTTGACTATCTCGGAGAGGCTCATCTCTGGTATCTGTCCCTTCGACATATTCATCATCTTCTGGCAATCCAAACATGTCGATCCCATTGCTTCCATGCTGACACGACATGTGTGCATTCCTCTCTTCGTCGAAGATGACTTCTGATTGGGTTTTTACCCTCTGGAATTCGGGATCCCATATCCTCCACAATGACTTTGAGTTGTGTGTGTAGCCTACCATCATGCCGGGTTTTGAACTTGGGCTGAACTTGCCTACGTGGGGTTGAACTTCAAGAATGAGTCTACTGACATAGCATCCGAATCGGGGTAGGTTTGGAGAGGGGCTTGATACGATATTTCGTTGCGGTCGGCATGGTGCATAGGTTTTCCAAAACCATGCAACATTTCATATGGCATTTCATACGGCGCTTGATAGCCATAGCAGACATTTTTTCTTTTCAGGCCTTCTTTTGGTGATCTCTGATGGAGATAGACTGTGGTATCAACTGCTTCTCCCCAGAACCGGAGCCTGGGAGTCAATTATCATCGCCCGGGCCTTTTCCGTGATTGTACAGATCATGCGTTCAGCAACCCCATTGTTATGGTGAGCGTATGGAGAACATGGCTCGTATGTTGTACCTTGGGCCGCGAGGACATATCTGAAGGTCATATTGTTGTATTCTCCCCGTCCATCATCGCACCGGAATCGCTTCATCTCATATCCCATTGAGTCTACTCAGGCCTGAACTGACTGGTATGCGGAGGTGCAGGTTTTGGCTTTTTAGTTTGGGAGCAGCCATACGGATGTGTACCTTGTGTAGTAGTCGATGAATAGCATATAGTATCCATTGTCTCCCAAGGTCGGTGTAGAGAAGGGACTGCACATATCCAAGTGTACAACTTCAAAGGGCTTCGTAGTGCACTTGACTGGCACTTTGATGAAGTTTTGTTTGTGCTTGGCCTGGATGCAGACTGTGCACATAGAATCATTGTTTGTATATCCCTTGACTAGAGACTTTATGGCAGTAGGGTTCATATGAGCTAGTCGTTGGTGCCAAATTCTTGACTCTGAGATTGTGAGAAACTTTCGAGTGGACTTAATTTTGGCTGCGATAGGTGCTCTTGATGATTCAATTATAGGCTCAATTGTTGGCTCAATTGTAGGTGAGCTGTCTCTCATTCTCCTTTTTCCGTTCTTGGTAGTCAATGATGGGAGTGCGGTTGTGGGGACTATGATATATATGCCATTGATTAGTTTTCCGGCGAGACTGCAGGAAGATGGCGAAGTTATGAAGGATTTTCCGTTCTGAAATATAGTCGTATGCCCGCCCAAATCCAATTGGTTGAGTGATACAAGGGAAAGTCAAAAAGTTGGAGTATGGAGGACTTCGACTTGAAAGCTTTGTATGATGTCGACAACTCCGTAGTGCGTTATTGAAACTACGGACGTATCTACATTTCTCTTACTACTATTTATACTTTTCTAAATATTCTCCTTACGATAAGATGGTACTTTATGGATAAGGATATTGTGGTGTGTTAATAACTGTTAATACTTTTGTTATCTTTTATGTTTAGGTTGTCTAGAAAGTTCCAGTTAGAACTGGTCTAGAACCTTCTTTTTGATTCCGTTGGAAGAGGGATTTATCAGTGCTTATCTTAAGAAAGAACGCGCCTAGATTGTTCTGTTATATTTTTTACAGTTCTTATGTATGTATGTACAGTTGCAGAGGTTTTCTCTTCCTGTTTTAGTTATTGATCCGCGACCGTTGTCACGGACAATCGCTTGTTTATTAGTGTATCTATAGATACTGTTTCTCAGGTTAGAGAACAGTTCTTTAGACTTGCTCAGACATCAATCGGAATACTACAATATCTCCTCTTGAATCCTCTTCTCAGTATCTGCTTATCTTTCGAACGCTTCTTGAAATCATTATATTCGCTATACTCTTTATTCGAATACTTCTTTCAAGATTCAGATAGATCTCTTCAGACTTTCGCTGTTATCATCGAATATGCGTGGCGGTGACCTAATTTTTGTCTCCAAGCTTGATTACTATAGGCAGTGAGAGCTTTTTCAATGATGAGATGCTGCTGCGGTCATTGCACATGCGGTGTGATGCTCCGGAATCAATGAGCCACTTCGGAGCTGTGGCGGCGAGAGCCCAACCAGTTCGTCAGAAGGGATCGCAGTCTCCGGTCGTAGCGAGGGCTGCTGTAGCAGTGGCTTTCTTCACATTCCACCATTCCTTTATACGTTTGTATGAGACGCAATCGACTTTGACATGACCTGGGAGCGCGCACTGGAAGCACATGCGTTTGTCATTTCTTCCGTTGTTTCCTCCCTCCTGGGCGCGTTTCCGCTTCCTGCATGCATCTGTAGTATGGCTGTCAATTTTGCAATAGGTGCACTTACATTTGTGGCTGTCTCTGGTTCCACTGCTTCTACCATGTCCACCACATCCTCTGTGTCCACCACGCCCATGCCCTGGGCCATGGTAGCCGCCACGTTGAGGTAAAAGGGCGGCCCCTGTGGATGCATCTCCAATTTCTTTGGTGATGCTTGCTGTAGTTTCTTCTTCTAGGAGGTCATGCATGGCTTCTTTGGGTGTAGGTAAGGGCCTTCTTTGTTTTAGGACCATTGATATCATCGCATACTGAGATGGCAGTGATGTGAATATTTGCGTGTGGAAATCTCAATTCGTGACTGCATCATCGGTATTGTCCAGTTGAATGCAGTAGTTACTGAGCTTGGTGAAGTATGCTTTAAGTGGTTCATCGTCCTTAGGTCGGCAAGCAGGGAACAGGCAAAAGATGTCCTGTCTGTTGATATAAGATCCGGTGGTGTCCAAACTCATTTCTGGTGTGTTCCAGATGTCATGAGTAGTGTTAGCAACGGTTCCGGACCGTCACTTCGGGTCCGGGTCTGGGTCCAAACCAAACTGTTGCCATATTGGCGGTCCGGGTCGTCAATAAACCCAAATTGCCCACTCGGGTAAGGTTTCATGGTAAACTCTCAAGCCGTCTGAATCGGGCAGGTAGTAAGCGGGTCGCCCAGCGGGTCCATCTATAGATTCATATAAGGCTCTTGTATTTGCAGTGTGTTAATAGTATCCTATCAGAATCCCGTTTTGAGCAACCAATGATGTGTTTTGGCTTGTTGAGCAGTTGGCAATATTGATTAAGTTGGTATCTATGTTTCATCTACGATATATGGTATTTTTGCCTAGCGAGGCGGTCAATAATACAGTTTTGCACACGAAGATCCGCGCGATGCCTTGATTACGAAATATGCAAGTCCTGAAACAGTTGACGCTCTGTTGACGCTCATTTTCAGGATGCCGCAGGGAGCATGTCGCTGTTGTTTTTGCCAGTAAAGGTTGCCAATATGTCATAAATGAATGTCTGCAACCAATCAGAACATAAGTTACCCAAGATGCAAAGCTAAAAATCGTTGATGCTGCGTTGACGCTCATTTTCAGGATGCCGCAGGGAGTGTGTCGCTGTTGTTTTTGCCAGTATAGGCTGCCAATATTTGATAAATGGATTTCAACAACCAATTGGAACATAACTTACCCAGGATGCAAAGCTAGGAATCGTTGACGCTCCGTTGACACTCATTTTCAGGTTGCCACATGGAGCGTGTCGCTGTTGTTTTTGCCAGTAAAGGCTGCCGATATTTGATAAATGGATGTTTGCAACCAATCGGAATATAACTTACCCAAGATGCCAAGCTGAAAAGTGTTGACGCTCTGTTGACGCTCATGCTAAGAATGGGGCGGCAACCATGTTGCTATCTCTTTTGCCAATAAAAGCTGCCAATACGTCCGTTATGCATAACAACAACCAAGTCACTGGTAAATTCCGTTACTTACAAGACCACAAATCGTTGACACTCGGTTGACGCTCATTTTAATGTATTGTCCATTCATCATCTGCTGCAGTCGATAATTGTTTTCATCCTGATTTGACTTTATCGGTTGTCTTTCGGCATGATTAAGACTCGGCCCTGTGGCAAAGCCGAGCGGCATAATAATCTTGCACTGTTCACTCTCACACGACTAGAAATGATGTATCATGCCAAAGAATTCATTGCAACTGCTATACATCTATTTATGAACCGATATTCACACGCTACTACTTACAATTCGCCCATGATATATCTCTAACTAAAACTCTCGGTCATGCCACAAAAGGCTGGTGAACCATTGACGCATTCTGTTTTACTTTTTCTTCCCTCCTTGGTTTCTCCGCGGTTCTGCTGCATTGACTGTCACCAACAGCTTTTCAGCCTGTCTCTTTGACTTCCGTGTTGGCCAAACCAATCTGGGCACAGTTGGCGCGGCGCTCGCATGCTGCTGCTCTGGGCATTCCGGATCCTCGATGCCATTATTCTGTTCTATATCGGATTCATCGTCTGATACACAATCCTCTTCGCAGTCAATTGGATTATCCAAGTCGCCATTCCAGTTTAGCCAATCGTCGGTGTCCGAAATGCTTTCAGGTGCGCTATCATTGTCGCTTTCGACTGGATAATGGTTGATTGTGCGGATTCGGCGGACATTCAAGATTTGAGTTCGTCCTCCAGGGAGGTCCTTTGCAGACAAAGGTGGTGGCAAAGGTGATCTTTCTGACAATTTAAATGCAGCTGCACCATCATGTTGAGAGAGTGACCAGGACGCTTTGACGATCTCTTCCGTGTCCGAGATGAATCCTACGGCGGTTATCTGCGTGTTTCGAGCGTGAGATTCCTTCTGCGTAGTACGTAGGTTTCTGCTGCCCTGCCACATCTCCAAAAAGTCGTGAACCTTGGCCATTCTGTGCAATTCCCTTTCCTCCGCCTCTTTCTTCATTTCCGAGTCATTTTCCGTGTTCATGGTATCCAATTCTGGGTTAGTGCTTGCCAAAGTCCAGTTATTGGGTCGAGCAAACTGCCTTACAACGACTTTTTTGTGAAGGGTCTCGCCTGTAGTTTTTGACCGCCTCCATCCAACAACATCTCAGCCTAGGGAAAAACCGGCCTCCACTCCGACACGATGTGGTATGATAGAGAATATGTCGCGAGCCACATTGGAGAGATCGGCGTACTATGAGTGCGTTTCTTCCTGTTGGGGCTACCAATCGGTTATGTCCGGTATCCAAAATGTTCTACAAATCTCCATTGGGTTGGAGTGGTAATCATTGAGATTTGGATTGATTTGTCCCCAGTTCTTTGGTGCTTCAGGCGACGAATTCAAATAGAGCCTGGCGGTGGTCAATTAGCGGGCTGCGCGATCGCTTTGTCCGGGTGTCGTCTCAGCCACACTGTTAGGCGTTAAGTATTCCTCATCATCGCTGGACAAATCATAAGGATCAAAGGATGATTGATAGGACCCTGATGCCGTTGCAGAGGGGAGGAGATTGTTGCTCGGTATGGTTTGGAGTTTATTAACAGGCACACCTCGATGTTTGGCGCAGTATTCATTCTCCACATACTTCAGAAAGGCCTCTTGGTATTGTGTAGTGTAGGATGTCTCGTCCTCAGGATTACTATCCATTCCGTTGTCCCAGTTTCAAAAAGATCGCAACTTCCGGAAAGGATCGAGGATGTGTGCGGATATAAGAACCATGCCCGTCATGGGAGTCACTTCAGCGTAGTATTTGGAAAGCTTCTGTCGAGCTAACTTCACAGCGAAGAACAAGTCTTCTTTCAACTGGGTCTTCTTCTTAGCCAAAGCTCGCATTATGCCATCCATGTGATCGAACATGTCATTGTACGCTGTGATGACATGATGCAATGTGACTGTATGCGTCTTCGACATCCATAGGGTCCAATATCGAAATGGCCTCAATACTTCCAGGACATACTTGACAATTTCCACTCATCCGGAGTTGTGAAAAGTGGCCGGAATTCACTCTATTTTGGATTTTGAAGCCACTCGGGTGTGAATTCCCGTAATCGGTACCCGCGCTCGAGCAACTACAATGTAGAGTTCCATCGTTTCTTCACATCCATAATCGGAAGTACTGCAATGCGGACTTTAGCTTTGTGACAGTCAATGAACTCGTTTCGGCGGCCAGGTGTTAGCGTAATTAATACAGCAAGCATTCTTTGCTATATGAAGGTCAGCTTCAGGACATGAAAAATATCATGAAATACGTACTTTCTCAATTATCTGTGCTAAATCTGGTTTCATGGCCGACACCTTGTTGATTCTAGCATTGCCCTCTTTTCGAAGTCTCTGACTCTTCCCAATGTCCATGCTTTCATTCTCTCCAAATTGCTGATCGCACTCATGGGCTTCCCAAGACTTGGTGCGGCCTTTCACCCCGAGACTGCTCAGGAATGCACCTAAAGCCAGCTGTATGATGGGCGCCATGCATGGTATGTGGTTCCTCAATGCCGGCCACTCGATTCCAGAGGCCTCAAGTGTTGATTGCAGCTCGCATGTCATCGAGTAGATTGAGGAAGCATTCTCCATTGTAATACCGAGTAACCGGTCGTCGGTAAGCTCATAACGATCCAGCACGTCCTCCAAATGTACAGTTAGCCTTGCTCCAGTATGTTGGCCCTTGACCTATCATCCTCGATTAGCTTTCGAAATGGGAATGGAACAGGCAATAAACCTCATCCAAAGCGAGTTGAACTTCACGCAAAGCCCAATTTCGATCCATATAGTAAGCAATGACCGACGTTATGGCTAGTTTGTTTGTTGAAGTCCATCCGTCCCAAGGTAAACTAACTTTATTTCGTAACAGCAATTGCTTCTTAATTGCATCAACAGTCAGTGCATATTCCCTCCGGCAAATGTTACTAAGGGTTGTAGCAGACGGTAGGACTAGGTCGTCACGTAATGCCTTGTATGACCGTTGTAGCTCAAGATATGATATAGCGTTCCATGGAATGTGTGCCGAAACAAATCCTAACATGAGGTAGGGATTCCACGTGTCTTGGTGAAATTTGGAAGTCTCAAAGTCCTGAGCTCCCAGTTTGGAACGTTTTGTCTGTCATTTCGATTAATATGAATTTAACTGGGTATCAAATCTGATTTTCCTCTGCAAACTTACTATTGTCATTCCTCGACTTCCTTGCCTCTTCAGGATGGCCCAAGCTGTTTTATCCACCGTCGAACAAGTCAATTCAGTAACCTCTGACTCTGTTAATTCGTTTAACTTTGCAATGTGAGCTTTTGCCAGCAAGTGTTTCCCCATTGAGCTGGTCCCATGTTCTGATGGATGGCGAAGAACTTGATGACAAATGATACAGATGATGCCAGGGCTGCAGGACTCTTCAATTCCGCAGTGTAAATAGAATCGCCACGACGGCGCATATCTAGAAGTGTTCCAACCAATAGCCCACTTCGTCCCTTCATTCATTGAAGCCCACCAAGCATCGAAGATGATTTGCAATGTAAGGTCGCGCAAATCACGAACAAAGACACCTTCATTTTTGGAAGACATCATAACCTCGAGCAATGAGGCGTTCAAAGATCTTGTATTGGACATGGCGGTAGAGATTAGGATGCTGGGTATTCCGGCTCGAGAGACTTTCAGAAATAACAATACTGTACAGCCGACCGTGGGTTCTTAAATATTGACTCTACAGCTACAAGAAAAATAATCAGATCAGTAAGACATTGCATGCATATTTGTGAAGTTGAATACAAGGACAGATTGCAACGACTGACCGCGTAAAACTCCATTTGGGAACGGCATAATGCAGTTTATTACTGTGTAGCGTTCGGAGCATCAGCAAAGAACATTTCCGTCCGGGCGGAGTCGCTCTGTCAGAGTGGACGCGCTCCGTCAGAGCCGTCAGAGACACCCCGGTGGCGGATTACTCCACGCCCGGCGTCAATGCCACGCGTCGCGTTGCATATTGCCCTCTGAACGCTGTTTTGCCGTTTCTTCTCGCTCTGTCGGTCTCCTAATTTAAACAAACACTCTGGCGTTGTAGCCAACTGTGACCATATGTCGGAATGCGTTCATTGGGTACACCCTTGCATCAGGATTGCAATGCAATGTGACGCTGCAAAAATCTCTCCTCACGTTTCTTCTACTTTAAGCTCGAGGAGCGTAGGAAGGAGGTGAGAAGATATGATACTACACGGCCGTGAGGATTCGCGCAATTGCGTGGATCCACGAAATCCCGGAAAGAGCGCGTGAGACCAAAAGTTAGGAAAGATAGAGTGTGTATTTTCGTTGTATGACAAGATGAGATGAAAATGAGATGCTGTCTATCTATCTACCCTGGGGTCTCCCGAACATATACTCCGCGTCGCTCATTCCACCTCCGTTACCCCTGTATCTCCGTACACCCACCGTCGCTTCTTAACGATATACTTGGAGGCCGCGATCTAGCTAGTTTGGAGATGCACTTGCAGGCCGAAATCGAGTGAACTGAGCGATGCACTTGGAGGCCGTGATCGATCGAGTTTGGAGATGCACTGGGAGGCCGTGATCGAGCGAGTTTGGAGATGCACTTGTAGCAGGCTATGATCGAGCGAGATTGGAGGAGTACTTGGAGGCGGTCGATTTGGAGGGAGGCGCAACGGCAGCTGAGACTCTATTCATTGGTTAACTTGTAATTGTGGGAATGTAGAGAGTTGAGTACAACATCCACCGAGAGATGAGGGACTGGCTGGGAGCAGGAGACTGTCCATCTTGGGATGATGCTGTACTCGGTGTTAACTCATGATTATGGCATGGAGAGATAGAGAGGGATGACTTAACTTTGTGTTCTTAGGTGATGGTAGAGTTGAGCACAA
>Ga0307515_10005456_pt1 | contig 25749 bp, 23 predicted proteins | sample 17_EM_MG_FD_194513 | JGI IMG/M metagenome (GOLD analysis project Ga0307515, IMG submission 194513) | Populus trichocarpa ectomycorrhiza microbial communities from riparian zone in the Pacific Northwest, United States - 17_EM | ecosystem: Host-associated > Plants > Roots > Unclassified | place... | reverse complement strand
AAATAAAATAAAATAAAATAAAATAAAATAAAATAAAATAAAATAAAATAAAATAAAATAAAATAAAATAAAATAAAATAAAATAAAATAAAATAAAATAAAATAAAATAAAATAAAATAAAATAAACTATGGTGGTGTAATTTATAATTTATATGGGCTGCATTGGACGTCCTATTTCTTTCATGCGTTGTCATGACGGCGTGTCATGACGATGCTGATAATGGGCCGTCAGCTTCTACAACTTACGATTTTCTCTGAGATTATCTAGATGATGTAAATTATAATATGAATTTTATTTATTTATTCAAGCTATCCTATAGTATATACAAATATTATCGTGTGGTGGCGGCAGGTGGTGGTGGTGGCGGCAGTGGCGGCAGCAGCGGTGTTGGGAATATCTGACATATTCCCAGGAGACGCAGACACGATTCCGTGTGGTGGCTTTTTTCAATTGCTTTCGGTATTGCAATACAGGCAATACAAACTTTGAGGTGCCTATCAGCCCGGCGCGTACTGTATAGACCTACATAGGTTGTCGGGAACAGGCATTCTGGGCCGCCGCGCGCGTAAATATATTTGAAATAAATATATTTACATTATTACTGATGCAAGCATTGAAATTCAGTAAATTTATTTCATGAAAACCCACAATTTGGGCCGCCACGTGCATCCAAATATTCAAATAAATTCAAAGTAAATACATAAATAAACTACGGTGGAATATTTGATACATTTATTGGAGCTCCAGGACAATGCGCAGATGGCTCTTCTGCTGCTGACGGTCCCTTGGGTGCTGACGGGCTGTCATGACGGGCCCCCTAGGGGCTGATGACGGCCGCCCCTAGGTGCTGACGATCCGTTGTGACGGTATCCCTAGGTGCTGACGGTCCGTCATGATGACCGCCTTAGGTGCTGACGGGCCGTCATGATGAGACCCCTAGGTGCTGACGGACCGTCACGACGGCCGCCCCTAGATGCTGACAGTCCGTCATGATGGGCCCCCTTAAGGTGCTGATGGATAGGGGCCCGTCAGCACCTAAGGGGCTCGTCATGACGGCCCGTCAGCATTTAGGGCGGCTGTCATGACAGACCGTCAGTACCCAAGGGTGTCCGTCATGATGGACCGTCAGCACCTAGGGGGCCCGTCATGACGGACTGTCACACCTAGGGGCGGCCGTCATGATGGGACACCACCAACTAGGGGGCCCGTCATGACAGCCCGTCAGCACTAGGGGGCCCGTCATGACGGACCGTCAGCACCTAAGGGTGACTGTCACAATGGGCCGTCAGCACCTAGGGCGGCCGTCATGACAGCTCGTCAGCACCTAGGGGCGCCATCATGACGGACGGTCACACCTAGGGGCGGCCGTCATGATGGGACATCACCACCTAGGGGGCCCATCACGACGGACCGTCAGCACCTAAGAGTGGCCATCATGATGGGCCATCAGCATTCAGTGGGGTCATCATGATGGGCCATCAGCACCTAGGGCGCCCGTCATGATGGACCGTCAGCACCTAGGGGCGCCCGTCATGATGGGACATCACCACCTAGGGGGCCCGTCATGACGGGACATCAACACCTAAGGCGGCCGTCATGACGGACTGTCAGCATCTTAGGGGCGGCCATCATGACAGCCCGTCGGCACTAGGGGGCCCATCATGACAGACTGTCAGCACCTAAGGGTGGCCGTCATGATGCCCCGTCAGCACCTAGGGCGGCCATCATGACGGACCGGAAGGATCTAAGGGTGGCCGTCATGACGGTTCCCCTTTCTATTTTTCTCACATTTTCTAGATGACGTAAATAATATAATAAATAATATATTTGTATTCAGACTATCCTAATGTGCGTACAAAAATTATCGCGACCCCAGCAGCCCGCCCATGGAGGGAGAGATGAGGACGGCCGTCAGCATCTAGAAGCTGACGTCCTCATGTAGAAGCTGACTGCTGACTGCTGACGACCCCCCTTCAGGGGGTAAATTTACTAGGCTTAGCCGGGCCTGAAAGGCCCTGGATTCGAGTGCCTGAGGTGACAACACAAGGGTTGGTGCTCAGTTGCGGAACCAACCATCCTTCCTGACGACCTCGCCATAGCCAAAAGATAAGAAGAACCTTCGGCCTGGTCACCCACAGCCCCTCAAACCTGAACTTGTCTTTGATATTGACATGACGGACTTGGGAAATAACGACTTCGCCCCACGAATGGCTCAATCGCCGAGAGGCGTAGTAGTCAAAGTAACTACAATCCATACATTGACTAATCAAGCTCTATTTCTGGCTGTCCAGTCCAAAGGAGCCTCTTTGCGTCCGGTCGTTCTAGAGGTATTACACCATAGAAATCCTGGACAGCAGTAAGGTCACTCGTCCTCTTTCCTGAATGCTCCCCAACAGGGCTTGTATTAAGAGAAGCGGTTCTAATTGACTCAGAGGTCATGGCTGTCATTGGGCGGCTGGTCCACCCCGTGCGTGAGTGGAGTACCGCGCGGGTGTTCAGGTGCAGTAACGAGGGATTCTAAGTAATGTAAGGAGAGACGTACGAGGGTAAGCGTGCGAGCGCCCAGAGGTTTCGAGGATGGATAAGCTTGAGCTATTTGTCGATTGCTCGAGGTCCAGGTACTCTACACTACAAAATAGTACTCGTATGACCCATTAGCAAGCGTGCTGAGTGCGTGATGAGACGGTGCCTCGCTCCCTCACCGTCTCTTCCACTCCAGTGGTATCACCTCGGTGGCACTCCACGGAGGTCGGCGGTGAACACGATGATATCCTGACGTTCGCCACAGCTGAGGACGAACGGGGACGTATCACGATCTCTCTCGCGGAACGACGACCGGTTGCAGCGTAAGGTGTTGTCAATAGCGAACGACACTGACGACTTCTTTTATGCACCAGGTGGCAAAGGCGTACATACGTGGAGCCTGTGTTGAGATTCGAGAGGACAGTGAGATGAGTCCGAGAGCAGGTGCCTTTCGACGCTCGAGGGACGAAGCTGAAGTTGTGGGTGAGAGGAATGACAACCGCGAGTGTTGTGAACAGGCTATTGCAGTGGGTTCAAGAGACAGAATGCTGATAGCGCGGTACGAAAGACAGAGGACACGAAGTTGTGAATGCTCATCGAAGCGGGTGGTCGATCTTGCAGAGGGGTAACGAATGCGAAGCAGATGATAGCTGCCGCCCTCGAGCTATGAGCAAAATTATCAATGATCAGCACGCCGCCCCTCAGATAGTAAGCCTGGCGTTGTTGCTCACCAGTTCGGAGGCACAGTTCACGGCGTCCGACCCCACCGCCCTTTGAAAAGGTCCGTGATGAGATGGATACCATCGTGCGGTGGATTTGGTGTTTTTTTCTTTCGTCTTATCCGCACTTGTTGATGTACTGGCGCGAGCTGCAGCAAGGCGAACAGCCAGTCGTCGCACTTGTACGCGCATTCATCTTGCAAAGGCGTTCTACGCGTCTTTACTGCAGAATATAGGAGCGAGTCAACAAGTAAGTCGCGTTCGTCGGGCGAGATGGAGGTCAAGAGTGAGCCTGGGCCTTGCTACCCGAGCCCTTGAGAAACTTAATAGCCGTGATTGTACCAACAAGCCACATTATTGGACAGCCCTGTCGAAGGTAAGGGTTGGCCGGGACTCACGCGCGAAAACAACGGATGAATAATCTCTAGTGATATCTCAACTCTCATCGCCTCATCGTACATTGGTCTAAGCGACTTCAATTCACATATCGAAGTAACTAAGATATCTCTTTCACTTGTCCTTCGAGCACTTTGCCCCCAAACGGTCATCCTCGTTTAGAGACGAAGATAATCCAGGTTACACTAAAGGCAAATACAGAAGGCCAAGGGGCTCTCTAGTCCTGCTCTTTAGACCCCTTCAAGCTTAACAAGGGAGGTTCCGGTCGACTCGGGCGCTCTAATCTCCGTCGAGCGGTGCGTCTTTTAGGAGATGGCGGAGGTGAAGTGAACCAGCGTTAGCTGAGTGTTTAGGACATGTAGATAAAGATGTAAAAGGACAAGAATACAAATGCCGAGAGGACTCGGAGTACCTTAGCGCTTGGGTACATTGCCGACCACTACTAGATGGCGAGAGCGTTCAGATACTTCTTAGCGAGAACAATGACTGTGCTGATTAATTAGCTCTGTATTGATCTCGTGATGAAACGATCTAACACCCACTCACTCGCCGCCCTACATCACTGATGGAGGGACACTCACTCGAGGGAGCTTGACGGACGACTTGTGTTCACCAGAAGCGGGAACGAATGGTTGTACCACCACCTCGTGCGGTGCACACAAATGGGTAGTACGGCGCACCCGCGCATCCACTGCAGAGCAGCGGTTCGTCCCACGGGGAGAGGTCCTTGAGAGGTACAACCCAATGCGACTTGCAATAGGGCGTAATGGGCGAGCGACGAACGAAATGGAATGGAATGAGGCGCGGTGAACGACGGCAGTGACCATGAGGGTCCTGTACTAGGGAGTGGCGCGGGACTAACGACGGGGTGCTCTTCTCAGTTGGAGTAGCGTGTACGGTCTTGATAGACGATGGATCGAAGGTGATCCGTGAGCAAAGTAGCAAGACGAGACCGACTTCAGAGTCGGTAAAACTGATCCAGCGATGATAATTACGGTCAGGAGAGTGAGGGGATGCGATATGGGCCATCGAGCGGGTTCTACAGAATGGGTGGATGAGCCTGGTATCGTGATAGACGACTGCTTCGACAGGAACAATTTTTATAATGACCTACCAGACACGAGACGCGCAGCATTCTTCATGCACCCCCCGCGTCTTCGTCGCGGGACTTCTTTGCACGCCACAGAGGGATATTCGCGGCTTAAGGTGAGGTGTCTCTCGACGCAGAATCACTACGGGCTACAAACTGACGCAAGGGTCGACGGGTGAGCGACAATGGGTTGGGCGAGGGGAGGGCCGTTGGCGATATTCGTTGGAGAGGAATGTGCGACTTCACGCGATCGTCGTAAACGTGATCGGCAATGCACGTCTAAAATAGGCCGGTCTATGAGCCAAGAAACAAATGGTCAGCAGATCATTCGACTCGGAAAGTAAGGGAAGCGGAGTTAAAATAAGAAAGAGCGACGTAAACGAGAATGGATCACTGAACGAAGGAGGGAACCTTGTCCTAGACGAAAGATATGAGCCTACGCTGAGCAGATGCTGCTCTTGACCTTTCGAGCGAGAATGAACAACCTGTCCTTCGAAGACCGAAACGGACTGCGCCTCTGTTGTGTGAGGGTCCAATCGGTCCTGTCTCTAACATCCTTTCATCGTAATGAACGCACTCACGATTTCGGCCCATGTACCGGTTCACGCGCTCGCCATTCGCATCGTACCGCTGTTCGTCATTTGCACCTCGAGGGCGCACATGAACCAATGACGGTCACTCAGCATCCGCTCCCTCATCCTTGTCCTCGTCCTCTGCGAGTTCTCGACTGTCGTCATCGAGGTGATTAGGCGAGCCTGCGCCGTTTCGTCTGCTCCAGTGCACAAGAGACGGCGTTGAAATACGCCGATCAATTGACCGCTGACCAATGAACTCATTCGGGATGTCTGGCTCAGGCCGAGTGGGGAGAGGATCTGAGAATGATGTCCTTTGTTACCATCGGAACCGACAATGGCATCGCAATGTTCGAGACCCAAGAATCAACTTCTTCCCCACTGGTTGCATCGACAGCTCCACTCTTACCACCAGAGTAAAGAGGCCGCTAGCCGGAATTCACCGCAGCGGAGGGACTCGACTACAGCTAACGGCACTGCACTGACGGCGCCTTTCATGCTTCATGCGCCTGGTAGAAAAGACGTATATGCACGAAGAATATACTGAGATTCGAGAGCAATGATTGGAGTCGGTATGGGTGAATAACTGATGCGCGAGAACAACGGATGAATAACTAGAACCCACGAAGGGTGATTGAGATTGTCAACTCGTTGACGAGCCTCTGGTAAGGAACACCCAATCGGCGGGTCGTGTTCACCAGAAAGCGGGGGTTTTACCAAGCACCCATCCACTCACTGCAAACCTGCGGTTCGTCTGACGGCGGGGGGACCTTCTTTTACGTGTGGTGTAGTGAAGGCGAGGATATGCGAGCCTCGTGCAGTGATTTGAGGACGCTGGAGTGAATACGAAGGCAGGAACATCCCAACGCGACTTGCCATGAGTGCATAATAGACGAGCGACGCACGACGGCCGTGACTGTGAGGGTGCTCTACTGGGGAGTGATGCGGTACTAACAACGGGGTGGGTCCGGTATTGAGAGACAGTGGGTCGACGGTGATTTGTGAGCAATGTAGCAACACGAGACCGACCTTAGAGTCGCTAAACTGATCTAGCGATAAAAATCACAATCACGGTCGGCGAGTGTCCTTCGAAATCGGACTGCACATCTGTCATGTGACACTCTTCGACATATTGAACGCACTCACAATGTCGGCCCGTCTGCCGGTTCGCACGCCCGCCGTTCGCATCGATCGTCCCACTGGTTATCGCTTGCTTGTCGAGGTCGCACCTGAACCAATGACTATCACTCCGCATCCGCTCCCTCGTCCTTGACCGGCCTCCGCTTGGCTTTTCAAATGTCATCGTCGAGGAGATTAAACGAGCCTATGGCGTCTCGTCTGCTTCGACGCACGAGGACTTTTCCTTGAAGCGGCGTCAGAAAACTCGAAGCTGCACCCATCAAATTGTCGCTGACTAATAAAGTCATTCCGGATGCCTGGGTCAGGCCAAGCGTGGGGAATGGATCGGGCTCGAGGGTGGCGGTGGCCTCTTGCAGTGTTCGAGACCCAGCGTTCTTCACCATGGGCAGAATCAACTTCTCCCCCGTGGGCAGAAGTAGTAATGCTGCACCGACACTCGCATCTACGGCTCGATCCACTCTTACCACGAGAGTAAGGAGGCCGCTAGGAGCACTAACATGTTCTCACACGCGCACCACGGCCAACACCCCGTCGGTCATTTTCGGGCATATCGCGAAGACACATCCACATTGCCCACAATCGGCAATGCCTTGACTTGTTCCACCCTGACTCCACCATGGTGTGGATACATTGCGATATTCCGGGCGCTCTGGTGGCATCGCATCCATTTCACCCTTTGAAGGCGAAATATATCTCATACAATGTCCTCGCCAACGAGCCGAACTTGACACTAAGCACAAAAGTCAACGCTATGACGAAATCGGGCAATGGCATGCGTGGGAGCTGACAAGATCGATCTCCCATCGTCCCACTTCGCCTCCCAGAATTTGCCGAAACCGCGTCGCACATTGCAGACTGACCAGCGGACACGGGGTAAGCTCACGAGCATCAGGAGGATGCAAATAGAGCATGAGCTTCATCCCCTTCCCAGTATATGTATCATCCACTCCTCCCTCTTGCAGACTGGTGTCCAAAAGATGGGTACCGCAGGAGTGATGTCGCACACGCATGAGCCAGGCGCAGAGAAATTAGAATAAAAACATGTGGGTGAATTATTTATATTAATTATTTTAAACCAGTTTCATTCTTAGGAATAGCGGCTTGCATAGGCATGGAAAAAGATCCCAATGTACATACTTCTGACATCGTTCTAAGCATGATCATTGCAGCGATTAGGCCAGAATTACTCACGTCAAATGTCAAGTTTAAAGCCCTGAGCTGGAACAACCTCTTCCATAGTAAAACACCCATCTCTCCCAATCAGCTCCCACTTTTTGTCGGGATAATCATGATAAAAGGTGAAACTATTCAAAGGAGACCCAATAATAGCATGCAGAGTGACGATATTTTTGAGAACTGGCATCAGCTCTGGTTGGTCAGTGAGATCAATACCTTCGATCTGCAGACTCTCCAACCTGGGGCAAATTACTTTGGGTACCTGACCCTCCCAGATCGGTTTAGAAGTACCCTGTGCATTCATTGGGATAAACGCCCCAAAGAAGGTGACATATGGATAAACTAGATGCTTCTTGTGGAGAACCAAGGTTTCCAGAGCTGGTAACGATCCAAGGAGCTTTGGGATATCATTGAAATGTGAGGTTCCACGCAGGGTTGTGGATAAGCTCAAGAGCTTCAATCCTGACAGCTGTGCGTTGACTGCGACGTACTTTTCCCAGAGGTAATCGGGTTTCTCCTCAAAGTCAACAAGTACTTCCAATTCACGGACCTGTGGAAGTTTCAAAGTAGCAAGTCTGGAGAGCGTCATAACCAATCTAGTGCAGACAGACATTTCCGTCAACCGGTCCTGTCTTGGTTCGTCCACCTGAAAAGCAACTGCTTCCTGGTATCTCTCAAGCATATGGAAGGTTTGACTAGCCAAGGGTGACAGTTGAGAGGCGTGAACAATAAGAACCTTGAGTGTATGGAAAAGGGGTGCATCTGGCGAAGATTGTGTGTTTGACCGCATGCCCAGGCACTGGTGGAAGTACTTGTGATGATTTTCACCAGGTTGAGCGACTTGTTATGATTTTTCTCACGATTTTCACTACAAATCGAAAACACCACAAGTCAAGAGCCATACTTGTGATGATATTCAGCAGCGGGCTTTCAACGGAAATTTGTCTAAGTCCGAAACAAACATAAGTCATGCCTTGGACCTTGCCTCAACCACGGCTGGTCGTGTTTGTTGTCCTACTTCTCTCCAATCGCTTTCCACCACAACCAAGCATGCTGCTACCTGTGCGTGTCGTTGGCATTGCTCGATCTTGCTGATTTCTGCCTGCTCAAGCTGCCAGTCGTGCTCAAACTCCCAACGTCCTGTCAAGTCCCTCCCAATCCCCCCCATCCGGTCTTTGTACATGTGAGTGTATGCTACTTTTCTTGTGCTACAACGCGTAAGCCCTGTTTGGGGCGATCGATCAAAATTTGGGGTGATCGATCATAATTGGGGTGATCGATGGCTAATGCGTGCTATGGACTACTACAGGTATACAGGTTATCATAGCGCATCCTGTTTCTGTGCAGACAGAATGAGCGCCCCTCAGCGATCTGGACGAAAATACTTCTCCTGATCGTGGCATCGACTCAAGCCATGACAATGGCAGCTCAACTGGTGAGATTTATGTTTAGTATAGCTCGCAAATGTTAATACAACCATTTATAGATCTAAGTGTTGGCTCAAAGAGAAAGTCCGACAATGAGGTGGACGTGGTGAGTGCTAGTTGACAGTACCACACCCCATCGAGCAACTCCACTGTTGTCATAAACACTTTAAACGTCCACGACCCCACCCTCTTCACGATACCTTCCTTCATCATCAGCCGCAACCACTCCCCGCCCGTCACCTGTTCCTACCGCCGCTTCTGCCAACAATATCACTGGCAATCAGGTCAGCATGCAGGCTGCTCTCCTTTTCGCAAATGGCGACCCACTCGTCGCCCTCGAAACCGTCCTGGGCGAACGCAACACGCTTAGTTCACAAAACTCTCAGCTCTGGAAAATCATAGAGAAGCAGAGGGGGATGTATAACAGCCTTCACAAGGAGCTGGATCGTGTAAAGGCGGAGCGCGATCGACTCCAGACAAAGTCTTCTGGCGACACACCCACCAAACGGCTCGCCGCGGGAGAGTCCACATCCAGAAAACAGCTCACTAGGAGCCATTCTGAGGATCGCCGTAAGTTCCAGTATTCAGTTTGGGTTTGCACTTTCTCCCCTTCACCTGAACGAGACCAGCTACAAAAAAGGTCTCCCCATGCCACTGTGCGAATTTCGCCCGCTGACATGTTCATATTACTATTACTGGCTCTAATGGCCGTAACATGCCATCCGGTCTTCTCCTCAAATGAACCCTTTCTCTTCTTTGCAAATTCTTGCCCCCCGCTCGACATGGGAAGGAGGTGTAGCTTTGTATCTATCGTGCAGGGCCGGCAAGCCAGCCATGTCCCTATTCGTCTATTTCACTCCTTAACAGGATTTAGCTAACCTTTCCTACAGCACTTCGCGCCGTTGCTCCGGCTACGAGGTCCCAGGAACCGGCCACTCCCACCGACCATCCCATATCTACGCCCCCACCAGCTGTCTCCCAAACCCAAACCGACACTCAGATTTCTCATCCCACGAGGCGAGGTTCGCTCCCAACGACAAGCCCGCCAACGCCGAGACAGGCCAGCGTACCTGTTCCGTCTGTCATGTCGGCAACAACCGGGGACAGCGAGGACAAGCTCAAATCGCCCAACACACCTCCTACCCATTCTCAGTTCTCAGTGTCAACACAACCTCCACTCCAATTAAATTATGCACCACCGCCCCCGGTTTCCGTGCCGACTTCCCAGCCCTCCCTCTCAGTGGATGACCACGAAAGGCGTAGACGAAACGTACGCGAGAGTCGAATCATCCTCCCTGATGAGGCTGCCCGCTACATTCAAGCGCAGCAGCAGGAATCACTGATCCCTTCACCCAGACCGCGCCTAGCAGAGCTGCTGCAAGCTCAAGAGCATCCCGATTCTATCGAAGGATCCCTGGAACCTGCAACGGCCGTTCAGCAGGAATCTACCCGTCCCACTTCTTCATCTCGTACCCAATCAACGGACGAGGATTCTCTAGGATCGGATTGGAAATCGTCACAAATATGTGGTGTTTTTTGATATTTTTTCTTAGTAAAAATCGTTAGAAATATCACAACAAGTTTTTGATGAAAATCGTCACATGTCCCTCGTGAACTACCTTGGAAAAACAACACAAGTTCGGAGAAATCTATTAATGAAATTCATCACAAGTTTCGTATGGAAAAAAACAACAGAACTTTGTGATGATTTGCAAAAATCATCACAAGTACTTCCACCAGTGCAGGTATAATGACCTCATACTCACTTCCTTGAGGCTATGGAAAGAAAAGAAACAATCAATGGGAAGCGCCAAATGCTCATTAGTTGTAATGTATTCCGACTCCCTAGGGAGTGGAGGCCAGTCTAACCCTGTAATGGAGTCACCATCACTATCCACCGAAGCTCTGGATAACGGAACTATGCCAAGTGGGCTTGAAACCCCAATGAAGGTTCTGTCTTGTTTCAATTTAAAATCAAATCTCTCCACTGGTTCATGAACGATCCATTCCTGCAATTCTGATCCTTCACCAAAGCTCAATCGAAATGAGAAATTTTGTTCCTTGGCCGGGTGTGATGCCACAATAGCACCAAAGGTCGGGATGAGTCCATTTCTTTCTGTGCCTCTTGACCATCGTTTGTAGTGCAGATGAAGCTTCTTTAGCTGCCTACAGAGAGACACAATAGTATTGCCTGGTGGCTTTGCGCTTACATTGCACCATCCAGCAGCAAATGCTCGGAAGAAAGCGCCGCTCAATGCACTGGGGCCGCAAAGTCTCATCGACAACTCTCCCAAAGCTGGGGTTAGTCCCAGCATATAAGCCAACAGCCGTCCATTGCATTTGATTTCCAGATGCAGGCAAGTCAGACTTTGAGCAGCAAAAATCGCATGCAAAGCCGCAAGCTGCAAATCCCCTCTCCATTTCCTCCATTGACCACACTTTATGGCCAACTTGCCTAGGCGAGGGCAATGAAAATGCTCAAGGGCACCAAGGTTATTAGAATCGTATTTCAGAATCGAGCATGAGGGCATATACACAAACTGGATAGTATCAGCATGGTGTGGATATATGATGGAGCATTTCTCGAGGGCAGGAAAGACCCGGCCTGCTACCCATTGGACGGAAACAGACTTCAGATGCAAGACACGAAGGATCTGGGTTAGGGGAAGATCAACTCCTGGTGAATAGATTGGGAGGCGAAGATGATGGGCCTCAAAGATCTCCAGCTTGTTCAGGGATGGGAGGATATCGACAGGATTCTGCATCCTGCCACAATTAAGTCTGAGGGTTGTGAGGGATGAGAGAAATTGGAAGTGAGCAGGTTGCACAAGGTGGAGCGCAGCATCAGGGTGAAACATCTCCATGACAGTAAAGCGCGGGGTGACAGTTGTGGTGATTGCGGTGAGAAGTGGCTCCAGGAAGTTGCCAAGGTCGCAACTTGCGTCGAGTTTGAAGGACTCAAGATTCTGCAAAGGGTGTATGATTTGCAAATCCTTGTATTCTCCAGGGGGTGGAAATGAAATGAGTACAAGCGAGCGCCATCTGGAAGCTGCCTCGCTTGCAACCATAAAGCATGCATGAAATTCGACAGGATCGAAATCCTCGTCACTCATCCATTCACCTGTCTCGGGTTCATAAATTTGTGGACCAACAGTCACATCAAGGAGCCATCTCCTCCCAAACCCCTCGACGTCATTCTTCTTTGTCCAACTATGGATCCTCAATCGAGAGTGGATGCCGGGAGTGGAAAGCATAATATCGCGCCAGTGTCGGCACACAAGCATCAAATTCGTTTGAGAGTGCGGGTCGCCTTGGATCGCGAACAGGAAGATCTCGGAGAATATTTCTACAGGGATAAGGTGGGCTTTGCGGCGAGGCGGCGACTGATGGGTCCACGGCAGCAAATCATGACTTTTGTAAGAAGTGGGCGGGAAGAGGCTAGTCAAGGTCAAGCCAGGGTAGCGCGAGCGGACGTCAGACCGAGTGCGGTGTGAGCCGAAGTCCGAATCCTCAGACATGAGTGGATAAGGGTCTGGGTAGGTTTCCGTGATTTATTGGGGATTGATTCGAGCGCACTGGGAGATGGCAAGAGTCAGTGCAGAGAATCAACCATCGACCATCCGATCCGCTGGCCGCATGGCCTGGAAGCCTGGAAGACAGGACAACCTTTCAGGCCGGGGTCCTCGTAAACACAGGCTGGACGGGACAAAATATGTGCCTCATTGAGAAGTTTCGGTGGGGTGAATCAGATCTCAGCGTGCTCTTGTTCGCGATCGCGCGAAGCAGACCGGGTGGGATGACATGTTGCACGCTAGCTCCACGGTCACATTGCTAGGTCAGTCGAAATGGATTCACGATTGAGAAGATTAGAAAGGGACAAGTGAGCGTCTCACGCGTCCTCAGTGCGTACGAAATAACGACCTCGTTCACCGTATATATGGCTCAAACGCCGAGAGGCGTAGTGGTCGAGCTAGCTTCAGTTCATACATTGAACTATTCAGAATGTATTTCTGGCCGTCTAGTTTAACGATGACTTTTTGCGCCGTTTTCAGACAAAATAGCATAGATTTTACACCATAGAAAAATGTGGACAGAAGTAAGACCACTTGTCCTCTTCTCTAAATGGTCTCCAACAGGGCTAATGTCCATAGAAGAGGTTCCAATTGACCCACAAGCCATGGCCGCTATAGAGGGCTGGTTTGTTCTGTACAAGAGTGGTGCGTCGCTTGGGTGTTGGGTGTGTAAATGTAGTAGGCGAGGGATAGTCAGGGATTCAAAGAGGCGTAGAGAGAGGCGTATGAGGGTGGGCATGCAAGCGCCAAGAGGCTTTGGGGCATAAGGAGCTTGGGTTGTTTGCCAATTGCTCGACGTCCGGGGTACTCTGCACAACCAAATAGTAGTATAATGGTCCATTGGCAAGCGTATTGAGTACGTGATGAGACGACGCACCGTTCCCTCGACCATCCCATTTGCATCAGTGGTAACATTCTGGTCGGGCTCCAAGGAGATCGGCGGCGATGGCGGAATCCTGATGTTTACCACATTGAGGAAGCATGGGGGTTGATCATGATCTATCTCGCGGAAGGACTGCGGGAATCCACTGCAGTGGAGGGACCTGACGACAGCGAACGGCACTGACGACTTCTTTCATGCACCTGGTGGCAAAGTCGTATATACACGAGGCGTGTGCTGAGTTTCGAGAGGAGGGTGAGAACGAGTCCGAGAGCATGCGCCTCTTTGAAGTTCGCTTGAGGGACGGACATGCGGGTGACAACCACGGTGAGATGATTGCCGGTCTCTTTGCTTCTCGGACGGTCTCCGTCTCGTTTGTGCCGTAACATATGATGTATTCTCGCTCTCGTTTGTACTTTATTCTGGGTATAAATAACCTGGTCTGTGCTGGCCTAAACCCCAGCCGATCTGGTCTCATCCTGAAGCACCCGTCCCGATCCTCTGAGTCTTATCTTGAACCATTAGCCGTGCCCTGGCTAGTCCTGAACCATCGTACGTGACAGAAGATCGGCTTAACCATCTAGCCACTGCACGTCCTCGACCCTCCTGTGTCTCGATCCTGCTCTGTCCCCTCTGTCGCCCCCTGTTGCTCGCTAAATCCTGTGAAACACTGTACCCCCTACCCGAATCGTTCACCTCACCCCCTACAGAAGCGCACCGCGTTCCCTCTGGTACACACCTGGACACTGCAGTCCGCTCCACTCTGTAACACCTACGCTCCCTTGGGTCTATCCCCTCGGTTGGACGAGGTCACGCAGTAGTAGTTCTCTAGAGCAGCAGATTAACAGAATCGTGTGTGTGCCATCGAGCAAGAGGATATAAGTCGTCATCAGATAACTGCGCTTACTACTCCCTCGCACTCACGGTCACTGCTACCCGTTTCGTTTCGTTATCCTGGCTCCCCTCGCGATCCATCTCACTCTCCACGCTCTGACTTTGGCTGTCGCCACTGTCATCCTCTACAAGGTCACACGTGTTCACGAGGAACCCGCTGTGTGCCACCACTGTGCCCTCCACTGTGTTCTACATTGCCAACTCCGCGTTAACCATCTCAGCATCGAAGGCGAAGTCGACTTTAAGCCAGAGACGACGACCGCCCCTACTTCGGAATTGTGGAAAACCCCCAGCGATAACACGCCCACCTGGTCACCCCTGCCTCATAGTCCCCAACCCCGCTGGTAAACATGGCCTTTCAACTCCCGAACTTCCTCGTCCTCCCTGTCATCGCTATTACCGATGAGAACGATCCCGATCATGGGGAGATGAACGTCGCACGCAACGATATCGCAACTTGGAACACACAAGTCCTCGCCCAGCTTATGTTTCTGAACCCCAACCACAGTTATGCTGGAATACTTCCTGCGAACACCGCCCACAATGCGGGTGCCCCTATCAAGGTAGCTAGGTTGGCGGAGTTCCGTGCCTTCATGCATGGACTATTCCCCATCTACGCCCTCGCTTACACTACGGCCGCTGCGACTTTGGTCGCCGGAGCTGCCCCACCTGCACCTGCACCCTGTGTCCGACCCCCGAAAACCCAGCTGCCTACCATGTTCAATGGCAAGTCGCCAACCGCCGCCCGTCACTTCATACAGCAGTGTGTCAATTACATTGCAATCATGCCGTTCCCGGACCCTGAGACAGAAATCCGCTGGGCCCTGCAACTCCTGGAGGGAGACGCAGCTGCCTGGCGAGATGAGATGCTTAGTGGGTACCAGGCAGTCCCCGTCCCAGCCAATCTTAACGATTGGGACAACTTTGTCACGGCGTTCCGAGCTCGGTTCATGGACCCCCACGAGGCTGATAAGGCGATGGACCGCCTCATGAGTCACAGTGTCACACAGAAAACGTTGGTTAAGGTCTACAACGATTTGTTCAACGAGACGCTCATGCTTGCTAATCAGACCGGTGCCAATGCCCTCATTCGACGCGCATACGAGACGGGTTTGAAGGACCCAGTTCGAATCGCCATGGTCCCCCTCATGCTCCTCAACCCCAACATGACCCTTCACGAGCACCAGCAAAACGCGATTAGGGTGGATGAATCCCTCATGCAGACGAGGAAAGCCGCCGCCCCCGCACCCACTTGCACCGTGATTAATAATCCGGTGTTCAACTTGCCCAGCCCGACCCCTAGCTGCGGCACCACCCCTATCAAGGTGGAAGCCAATCGCCAGTACGCGAAACTCACGGCCGATGAGAGAACTGAGTTGGCGCGTATTGGGGGTTGCTTCTATTGTCGTCAACGCGGTCATATGGCATCTCAATGCCCCAATCGTCGCCCTGCCCGAGTGGCCGCAATTACACCTGACGAGACCCCCGCACATGACCCTGCTTCTGCCCCTGACCCTGTACCTGCCGCGCAGGATTTTTGATTCAGTCTCCTGATAAGCCTGTCGATCGCGAGACTTCTGTAATTGTAGATTCGTATCTGAGTGCCCGTCCCACAATAAACGCTGTTTTGACTCCTTACACGTTGACTAAGCACTTCAGTATTCCGGTCTACTTGAATAAGACAGAGAAACCCCATCTAGCCCTATTGGATTCCGGGGCAATGGGGAATTTTATTCATGATAACGTAGTAGAGGCACTGGGGTTGGTTCAAATACCCCGACGACCCCTGCCACTCCTTGACGTGAAGGGGATCAATATCGGGTCACTTGACTTCCAAGTCAAAACAATCATGAGAATCGGGTCACATGAGGAAGAGATTGTCTTTGACATTGCACCAATTGGCGCTCACCGGCTAATTTTGGGTCTACCGTGGCTTGAGGCGCACGACCCTACTATCAAGTGGAGCACTGGCCATGTACAGTTCAATTCACCGCATTGCAATATACACTGTTTGCCTCAACCACACGACGTCTTCGCTAAGCAACTCAATCAGGTCACACTCGTTGAGCCTATCGATCTTGAATCGGTGGGGCTCTATTCGATGGAACCGGATTTCGTTGAGATCTTTGCGGTCGATCTGATGCCTAGTGCCACGGAGGGCGAACTACGCGGAATGATCCCAGAACAGTACCACGATTTCCTGGATGTCTTTGACCCTACTGGACCAATGCGACAGCTACCGCCATTACGTCCTGGGTATGATTTTGAGATCCCACTTGATCCTACTAAGCCACTACCAAAACCCGCACGACCCTACCACATGAACCCTGCCGAGAGGGAGGATTGGATCAAATGGAGGGACACTATGTTCAAGGCTGGTTTGATATCACGGGCACCGTCCAACATGCCTACCGCGGCCCCCTTTTTCTTTGTCTGGAAGAAAGACGGTACCCGTCGACCAGTAATCGATTATCGGAGGCTCAACGATGTTACCATCAAGGACAGCTACCCACTCCCTCGTATCGACGAGATGTTGGAACGAATGCACAGTGCCAAGATTTTCTCGAAGTTCGATCTCAAGATGGGTTACAATCAACTTCGGGTGAAACCAGAGGACATTTGGAAAACGGCCTTCATGACGCCTGATGGACCTTATGTGATGAATGTCATGACGTTCGGATTTGCGGGCGCACCACCCTATTTCCAACGATGGATGACGGACACCTTACAGACAGTGGCATCTCAACGGGTGGAGAATTACCTTGACGACACGGGCACGCATCATACAAATCTGGAGGATCATGTACGGGTCAATCGTGAGGTCCTCCAATGTTTCAGGAAGGAGGGACTCTTCGTTAACGCCAGGAAGTGTGAGTTCCACAAGGATCGGATGGAGTTTCTGGGGGTAGAGGTATCGGCGGACGGATTCGAGATGGAGAAATTGAAGGTGGAAACGGTGGCGGATTGGAAACCCCCGAGGAATGTTCGGGCTGTAAGGGAATTTGTAGGATTCTGTAATTTTTATCGACGTTTTATTAAGTTGTTCTCGGAAATCGCACGCCCATTACACGACCTCACGAAGGTTAATCAACGGTGGACATGGGCGGAAAAGGAACAACACGCATTCGAGACTCTCAAACGAATGGTATGCGAATCGCCGGTACTCATACATGCGGACCCAGAAAAGAAATTTCAAATGGAAACCGATGCATCAAGCTACGCCTATGGGGCTGTCCTGTCCCAGAAGGCGGAGGATAAGAAACATCATCTGGTAGCGTTTTATTCAAAATCGATGACACCTGCGGAGAGGAACTATGGAATATCGGACAAGGAGGCCTTGCCGATTATCAAGGGGCTTCAACACTGGAGACACTGGTTAGAGGGAACGAAGGAACCTGTAAGGATCATCACGGACCATCGCAATCTTGAATATTTCAAGAACCCACGCCCACTCAATCGACGACAACTTTGGTGGTTGGAGCAACTCACGCATTACAACTACGAGATTGCCTATCGACCCGGAGACAAGAATTGTGCCGCGGACGCCCTGTCGAGAAAGGAGGAACATCGCCCGGACCAGGCTGATGAGAAGGTCCCGAATGTGTTATTCGACCCTGAGCGCTTTATCGAGATTGCCATGTTGGCGTTCCTTGAGGAACAGAGCAACGTCCTCGAAGGAACGGAACAGGTATACACCCTTACCGATGGGCAACTCATTGAACGCATCGCGGAAATCACCAGTCGCACCGAACCCTTACAGTGGCCCTCCGGATATGAGTTGAACGATGACTTGGTCTTGGCTTCAAGGGAGACGGGAAGGATTTGGGTACCACCGGATGAACAGTTGAGAAGAGAGGTGTTGGCAACACACCACGATGGACGGATAGCGGGACACTTGGGAACTTCGGGGACTTTGGAGCTGGTTGGACGGAAGTATTGGTGGAAGGATGTAATCGAGTTTACTAGGAGATACGTGGAGGGATGTCACACTTGCGCGCGCAATAAGGTGCGAAACAAGAAACCAGGTGGACTCTTACAACCGTTACCGGTACCGGAAGGACCGTGGCTCTGGACGCAGTCGGATTTCATTACACAGTTACCTCCGTCACACGACTATGACGCCATTTATGTCATCGCGGACCGACTCACAAAGATGGCCCATTTCATCCCCTGCAAGACTACTTGTACTTCGGAGCAGCTCGCGGAATTACATATTCGTCATGTGTGGCCTTTACACGGTCTTCCACTCCAGCATAACACTGATCGTGGCACTCAGTTCACGGCTCCCTATATGCGAAACCTTTACAAGAACCTTGGTATCGAACAGAGACTTTCCACCGCGTATCACCCCGAGTCACAGGGACAAGTCGAATCCAACAACAAGTGGCTGGAGACCTATCTGCGCATCTTCACAACGTACCGACAAGATGATTGGGCTGACTTCCTACACACCGCCGAGTTCGCCTACAACAACCACTTCCATCCATCTATTGGTATGACTCCCTTCTATGCGAACTACGGTTACCACCCCGTTTATACCGACCGCACTACGAACGAACAATCCCTGGCTTTCCCTGAGCGACTCCACCACATCCATGAGGTACAGGCACGTTGTCAACTGGCCATCGAAAAGGCGCAAAAGACTTACAAGCGCTATGCCGACCGAAAACGACAGGACCTCAGCTTTGCCATAGGGGACCGAGTCTGGCTGGAGTCGTATAACCTCAGTACTGACGCCCCATCCAAGAAGCTCGCCGCCAAACGTCTTGGCCCCTACACGATCCTTGAACAAGTCGGAAACTCATCATATCGACTCGACATCCTGGTCACGTGGCGCGTACACAATGTCTTCCATGCTGGACTCTTATCACGTACCAAAGATGACACCATCCCGGGCCGCAATCCTGCACCACAACCTATGATTCGTATCCAGGACCAGGAGCTTTGGGTTATCGACTGCTTCGTGAACTCGCGGTGGTTCCGGGGAAAATTCCAATTGAAGATTCGGTGGGAGGATCAGACGGAGGAACAGGATGATTGGCGTGATTTCGGGGAGATATTGGCAGAGTCGGCGAAGTGGAGAGAGGAGTTGAACATTGACGAACCCCTGGTGGAGGATCCCACACAGGCTATGATCGAGGATTATTACAACCGACACCCCAACGCCCCTCGACATGATGATCCCGTACATCGACGTCAGGCCCCCCCAAGACATCGTGGGGTTCGACATCGGTAGTTGTATGAGGGCATACAAGCCTTGTTAGGGGCTACTGAGATGATTGCCGGTCTCTTTGCTTCTCGGACGGTCTCCGTCTCGTTTGTGCCGTAACATATGATGTATTCTCGCTCTCGTTTGTACTTTATTCTGGGTATAAATAACCTGGTCTGTGCTGGCCTAAACCCCAGCCGATCTGGTCTCATCCTGAAGCACCCGTCCCGATCCTCTGAGTCTTATCTTGAACCATTAGCCGTGCCCTGGCTAGTCCTGAACCATCGTACGTGACACACGGGTCCGTGAACAGGGTTTTGCAGTGGGGATCCCTTGCAAGAGACAGAGTGTTGCCAGCGCGATATGAAAGATACAGGACAGTTCGTCATCCAAGTTGCGAAAGCTCGTGCGCCGCGACCTCGCAGAGTGGTAGTGAACGTAAAGCAGAAGAGAGCAGCGGCCCTCGAGCTGTGAGCAAAACTATCAACGATCAACGCGCCATCCCTCGGATAGTAATGTTGCTCACTGGCAAAATGATTTCAGATGCCCGGTTCACGGCGTCCAATCCCACCCCCGTTTGAGAGGCTCCTCATGAAGTGAATGCCACAACGCGGCGGAGTATATTTTTTTTTGGTCTTATCCGCTCTTGTGGGTAGTGCTCGCGCGAGCTGCAGCAAGGCCAATGGCTAGTCGTCGACTTGTACGTGAATGCATCTTGTGAAATGTTCTACACGTATTTGTTGCAGAATATGGGAGCGAGTTGACAGGTTGGGTTCATCGGGCGAGATGGAGGTCAAGAGTAATTGGGCTGCTTGTCTTCGTCCAGTTTAAACCGTAGGCTTGAGGCGGGCTTGGCTCTCAGGAGACCTGGCACCTGAGATGCACTCTGTCCTTGAGAAAGCACTCGTCGTAATTCAACGTGGCATTATTGGACAGCGCCGTCCAAGGTAAGGATCGAGTCGGGACGGTTGAATAACTCATGCACGAGAACAACGGATGAACAACTAGAAGCCTCGAAGGGTGATTGAGATTGTCAGCTCGTTGACGTGCCTCTGGTTCGGAACACCCAATCAGCGGCGATGATGGGAGATCTTGTGTTCACCAGAACGCGGGGTTTTCGTTCACGCGCGGTGTAGTGAAGGCGAGGATATGCGAGGCTCGTGCAGTGCTTCGAGGACGCTGAAGTGAATTCGAAGACAGGAACATGCCAACGCGACTTGCCATTGATAAAGTACATAAAATGACCGGACCAGGATTCGAACCCGGGACTCCCCCAATTCATGACGGGTGCTCTAACCACTGAGCTACCCAGACAGTAAGTGACGGTGGATTCAATATTCCAACAGCCATGAGTGCATAATAGACGAGCGGCGCACGACGGCTGTGACTGTGAGGGTCCTCTACTGGGGAGTGACCCGGTACGAACGACAGGGTGGGTCCGGTTTGAGAGACGGTGGGTCGAAGGTGATCTGTGAGCAATGTAGCAACATGAGACCGGCTTCAGAGTCGGTAAACTGATCTAGCGATGAAAATTACAATCGCGGTCGGCGAGTGTCCTTCGAAATCAGACTGCACGTCTGTCATGTGACACCCTTCGACATATTGGGCGCACTCACGATGCCGGCCCACCTGCCGGTTCACACGCCCGCCGTTCGCGTCGTCCCGCTGGTTATCGCTTGCTCGTCGGGGTCATACATGAACCAATAACTATCACTCAGCATCCGCTCCCTCGTCCTCGACCTCTGCTTGGGTTTTCCACTGTCGTCATCCAGGAGATTAAGCGAGCCTGTGGCGTCTCATCTGCTTCGACGCACAAGGACTTTTTCTTGAGGCGGCGTCGGAAAACTCGAAGATGCGCCCATCGAATTGTTACTGACCAATGAAGTCATTCTGGATGCCTGGATCAGGCCAAGCGTGGGGAATGGATCGGGCTCGAGAGTGGCGGTGGCCTCTTGCAGTGTTCGAGACCCGGCGTCCTTCACCACTGGCTTCTTCCCCGTGGGCAGACGTAGTAATGCCGCATCGACGGCTCCACTCTTACCACCAGAGTAAAAAGGCCGCTAGGAGCACTAACATCTTCTCATACACACCACAGCCAACGCTCCGTCGGTCATTTTTCGGCCATATCGCGAAGACACATCCACATTGTCCACAATCGGCAATGCCTTGGCTTGTTCCACCCTCACTCCACCATGGTGTGGATACATTGCGATATTCCGCACGCTCTGGTGGCATCGCATCCATTTCATCCTTTGAAGGCGCAACATGTCTCATGAAATGTCCTCGCCGACGAGCCGAACTTGACACCAAGCACAAAAGTCAACGCTATGACGAAATCGGGCAATGCCATGCGTGGGGGCTGGCAAGATCGACCTCCCTTACTTCGCTTCCATAGAATTTATCGAACCGCCTCGCGCATTGTAGACTGACCAGCGGACACGGGGTAGGCTCACGAGCATCACGAGCATGCAAATGGAGCATGAGCATCATTCCCTTCCCAATATATGTATCGCCAATTTCTCCCTCTTGCAGACCGGTGTCCAAAGGATGGGTACCGCAGGAGTGATGCTGCGCACGCATGAGCCAGGCGCAGAGAAATTAGAATGAAAACATGTGGGTGAAATATTCATATTAATTATTTAAACCAGTTTCGTTGTTAGGAATAGAGACTTGCATAGGCATGGAAAAATATCCTTACGTACATACTTCTGACGTCGTTCTAAGCGTGATCATTGCAGTGATTAGGCCAGAATTACTCATGTCAAATGTCAAGTTTAAACCTCTGAGCTGGAACAACCTCTTCCATAGTAAAACCGCCATCTCTCCCAATCAGCTCCCACTTTTTTTTGCCGGGATAACCATCATAAAAGGTGAAACTCTTCAAAGGAGACCCAAGAATAGCACGCAGAGTGACGATGTTTTTGAGAACTGGCATCAGCTCTGCCGGTTGCTCAATGAGATCAATATCTTCGATCTGCAGACTCTCCAACCTGGGGCAAAGTACTTTGGGTATCTGGCCCTCCCAGATCGGTTCAGAAGTACCCTGTGCATTCATAGGGATAAACGCCTCAAAGAAGGTGACATATGGATTATCTAGATGCAGCGCGTGGAGAACCAAGGTTTCCAGAGCTGGTAACGATCCAAGAGTCTTTGGGATATCACTGAAATATGAGGTTCCACCGTCGGTTATGGATAAGCTCAGGAGCTTCAATCCTGATAGCCGTGTGTTGACTGCGACGTACTTTTCCCAGAGGTAATCGGGTTCCTCCTCCTGATCAACAAGTACTTCCAATTCACGGACCTGTGGAAGTTTCAAAGTAGCAAGTCTGGAGAGCGACGTAACCAATCTAGTGCAGACAGGCATTTCTGTCAACTGGTCCTGTCTTGGTTCGTCCACACCAGAAACAAAATTTTCCTGGTACCTCTCAAGCTTGTGGAATGTTTGACCAGCCAAGGGTGCGAGACGAGAGGCGTGAACAATAAGAACCTTGAGTGTATGGAAAAGGGGTGCATTTGGCGAAGATTGTGTATTTGACCGCATGCCCAGGCTTAATCTCCTCATCCTCATTTCTTTGAGGCTATGGAAGGAAAAGAAATAATCAATGGGAAGCTCCAAATCCTCATTAGTTGCAATGTATTCCGTTTCCCTAGGAAGTGGAGGGTATTCTAACCCTGTAAGAGAACGGTAGTCACTACCCACTGAAGCCCTGGATAACGGAACTATGCCAAGTGGGCTTGAAACCCCAATGAAGGTTCTGTCTCCTTGCAATTCAATATCAAATCTCTCCACTGGTTCATGGACGATCCATTCCTGCAATTCTGACCCTTCACCAAAGCTCAATCGAAATGAGAAGGCTTGTTCCTTGGCCGGGTGTGATGCCACAATTGCACCAAAGGCCGGGATGAGTGCATTTCTTTCTGTATCTCTCGACCATCTTTTGTAGTGCAGATGGAGCTTCCTCAGTTGCCTACAGAGTGGTGCAATGGCCCGGCTTGATAGCCCTACACTTGTATTGCGCCCTCCAGCAGCAAATGCCAGCAAGAACGCACAGCTCAGTGCATGGGGGTTCGAAAGTCCCATCCATAGCTCTTCCAAGGATGGGGCAAGTCCCAACATATAAGACAACAGCCGCTCACTGCATTTGATTTCCAGATGCAGGCAAGTCAGACTCTGAACAGCAAAAATGGGATGCAGAGTGGTGAGCTGCAGATTCCCTCTCCACCTTCTCCATTGGCCACATTTTACATCCAATATAGCCAGTGGGGGATGAAGAAAATGTTCAAGGGTGCGAAGGTTATTGGAGTGATATTTCAGAATCGAACAGGAAGGCAAATACACAGACTGTAGCACATCAAGGTGGTGTGGGAATATGATAGAGCATTCTTCGAGGGCAGGAAAGGTGCGGCCTTCCATCCATTGGATAGAAACAGACTTCAGATGCAAGACCCGGAGGATCTGGGTCAAGGGAAGATCAACTCCTGGTGAATAAATTGGGAGGGAGAGACGATGGGCCTCAAAGATCTCCAGCCTGTTCAGGGATGGGAGGATATCGACAGGATTCTGCATCCTGCCGCAAATAAGTCTGAGGGTTGTGAGGAATGAGAAAAGTGGGAAGTGAGCAGGTTGCACAAGGTGGAGTGCAGCATCAGGGTGAAGGACCTCCATTACAGTAAAGCCTGGAGTGACAGTTGTGGTGATTGCGGTGATGAGTGGCTCCAGGAAGTTGCCAAGGTCGCAACTTGCGGCGAGTTTGAAGGACTCAAGATGCTGCAATGGATGTATAATTTTCAAATCCTTGTATCCTCCAGGAGCTGGGAATGAAAGAAGTGCAAGCGATCGCCATCTGGATGCTGCGTCGGCTGCAGCCATAATGCATGCATGAGATTCGACAGGATCAACACCTGGTATAATGTCTCCAAATATATTAGTCTGCAAATGTTGTATATTAACAATCACATCAAGGAGCCATCTCCTCCCAAATCTCTCGACATCTTTCTTCTCTGTCCAACCGTAGATCCTCAATTGAGAGTGGATGCCAGGAGTCGAAAGCATGATATTGTGCCAGTTTCGGCACACAAGCATCAAATTCGTTTGAGAGTGCGGATCATCTTGGACCGTGTACAGAAAGATCTCGGAGAATATTTCTACAGGGATGAGGTGGGCTTTGTGCCGAGGCGGCAACCGATAGGTCCACGGCAGTAAATCATGACTTTTGTAAGAAGTGGGCGGGAAGAGGCTAGTCAAGGTCAAGCCAGGGTAGCGCGAGCGGACGTCAGACCGAGTGCGGTGTGAGCCGAAGCCAGAATCCTCAGACATGGATAGATGAGGGTCTGAGTAGGTTTCCGTGATTTAATGGGGATTGATTCGAGCGCACTGGGAGATGGCAAGAGTCAGAGAATCGACCATCGACCATCCGCTCGCCGCACGGAAAGCGCGTGGCCTGGAAGACAAGACAGCCTTTCAGGCCGGGCTCCCCGTAAACACAGGTTGGACGAGGCAAATACGTGCCCCATTGAGAAGTTTTGGTGGGGCGAATCAGATTGCAGATTTCTTGGCGTGCTCTTGTATGTTCGCGAAGCCAACCGGGTGGGATGACATGTTGCACGCTAGCTCCACGGTCACATTGTTAGGCCAGTCGAAATGGATTCACGATTGAGACGATTAGAAAGGCACAAGTGAGCGGCTCACGCGTCCTCAGTGCGTACGAAGTAACGACCTCGTTCACGGTATGGCTCAAACGCCGAGAAGCGTAGTAGTCGAACTAGCTTCAGTTCATACATTGACCTATCCAGGATGTACTTCTGGCCGTCTAGTCTTGTTGAGCGTTGTCGTTTCTGTTTCTGTTTCTGTTCTCGTTCTATGACGTGTTTCCTACCTTTCTTGTTTTCTCCTATTTCCTGTGACGTCTATTTGTGTCTCGTGTTTGGTTCTCTCTCTTGTATATATAGAGCGTCGTTGGTGCGCGCAGGGGATCCCTCACGGTTCTTCCCTCACCCTCCTCGCTCTAGGTACGGTCTTCTATATACTGTAAAACTTTTAATTACAGCAACGGGAGGGGTGCGTGACGTGATGATCGAACCGGTAAGAAACGGAAACGGGTAGGGGTTGTGATGCGTGATGGAGGAAACGGAGACCAAAATGGGACAGT
>Ga0307515_10005454_pt1 | contig 25765 bp, 16 predicted proteins | sample 17_EM_MG_FD_194513 | JGI IMG/M metagenome (GOLD analysis project Ga0307515, IMG submission 194513) | Populus trichocarpa ectomycorrhiza microbial communities from riparian zone in the Pacific Northwest, United States - 17_EM | ecosystem: Host-associated > Plants > Roots > Unclassified | place... | reverse complement strand
AGGGAGAGTTTGTGTTTCTTCTCTTATGGCTGCCACCCTTCTTTCTTTGATTCTACTGCACTCCCTCTCCCTCTCTCTTGGCTCCCTTAATATCATGAACTTAGCTGCCTATTTATACACAAATTGTAAGTAAGAAAATTCATGATCTTTGAATGGACAAAGGTCAACACTGGTAGAATGCGAGTTTTGACTTTGAAGGATGTGATTTCCATGATCTTTGTATTTTTATTTTTCTTGACTTAGATTTCCAGAAAGGTATGGATGTAAGCTTTCTAATTCCACTGGAATCACTTCGTTTCGACTTTTAGAACTCACGCTCTGCACAAAACATCGACTGAGGGTCAAATCTGCCAATTGCCTCCAATTTACTCCTTTTTGCATCTTTCATCTAAAGGTACCTTCAAAACATAAAACAAAGAATATCAAGGCATTTTATACATAAAACATAGGCAAAACACTAGTTAAATGTGGGTGAAACTATCGAATAATATGGTTACATCAGGACATGTCAGTGGAACCTATGTGGTTCCTAAAAATACTAAGGAAGGGGATGTTGCTTTGATAGATGCATGAGAAGCAAACAATGCAAAGATCATCACTTGGATTAACAATTCTGTTGAGCATTCCATAAGTATGTAGTAGCGAAGTATGAGACAACAAATGAGGTTTATGATCATCTGCAATGGTTATTCACGCAATCAAATTTTGCAAAGCAATATTAGTTAAGAATAACTTACGAGCTCTTCATCAGAAGATTATGAGTATTCAGGAGTTCTATTATGCAATGACAGATCTTTGGGATCAATTGACTTTTACAGAATCGGTAAAATTAAAGACATGTAGTGCCTATATTGATCGTAGGGAACAATAACGATTGATATAATTTTTAACAGCACTTCATAGTAATTTTGAAGGACTCAGAGGTTCAATTCTACATCATTCTCCACTGTCTTCTATTCACTCTATGTCAGTGAGTTATTGACTGAAGAAAGGCGTCTTCAATCTTATTTTGAAAGGGGAATTCTTTCTGCTTTGAATCCATTTGTACGAGCAGTACCCTCCAGGTCATTCTTTAATCATCAGAATAAGCCTTACACAAGAATTGCCTTCGATGAGTGCAGTTTCTGTAAGCAGAAAGGTCACTGGAATGCTCAGTGTCCCAAGTTAAGACAACAGAATCAAGCTTGAAGTTTGGCAGCCAGTCACAATCTCATGCTCATAGACCACCTCAGAGTTATAAACCACCACACCACAATACTGCAACAGTAGTTTCATAAGGCCCTATCACCGATCCTAGTACTCTTGCTGAGTAATTTCAAAAGTTTCTCTCCTTACAGCCACAAGCAATGTATGCTTCTTCTTCCGTAGGTTAGTTGCCTCATAGTTCCTCAAGTATGTCACATTCTGAATGAGATTGTTTGGTTAAGTTTGTTACTTGCTGATATGAGAGTTTCTCGTTCTGATCCTACTTCTATGTATTGTGAGAACCAGAGTTCTATTCAGATTGCTTATAACTCGATTTTTCATGAACGAACTAAGCACATTGAGATCGATTGTCATCTTACTCATCATCATCTCAAGTATGACACCATTACTCTGCGTTTTGTTTCTTCTTCTTTGCAGATTACAGACTTTATTACTGAGTCACATTTCATTTCTCATTTTTGTTTTCTAGTTGGCAAACTCTAGATGCTTGTAACTGCGGCGTCGTGAGTTTGAGGGGAGATGTTAAGAAATATATATATATATATATATATATATATATATATAATTTTATTTATTAAAGGTAGAATAATATTTTCAGTTTAGCTTATATATAATCTCTTTATACCTAGGTTAATTAAACACTTCGGAATATTATGATTAATGAAAACCCTAGCCTCTTTCTCTCTTATATACGTATTCGTTTTCTGTTAATTTGGATTGCTTTAACACTAATAACTCCAAAACACCCTAAAATTACCTAAAAAAACCAACCAAATAACAAATATCAAAACCAAGCTTAATCTTCTTTCTCATGGATGTTTAAAGAAAAAATCACCACCATCAAGCTCCTTTCGTCGAATGAAACACATGGACACAAAGAACAACAAGTTTGTTAGTTGAATAGTGTTCCAACCAACCATTTTCTCTCTCCTCACCTTGTCAAGTGACTTTCTCTCTTTTCTCAAAGATAGGAACTATAAAATAAACTTTTGGATCAAAGTATAAATTATCATGAATTTGGTGTGAAGCACGTAGTTTTCACCGTGTTTTACTTTTTAGTTTTCATTTTTTTTCATTTTGTATTATTACTATAATTTAGAATCCAATTTTATTTAATTAGGCTATAAAAGGATTGAATTAAAAAAAATGAAAAAAAAATCAATTAGTTCACTGTTAATATAAAAAGTGAAACTGACCTATGTCTTCTTATGCTAAAATGATGGATATAATAGGAAAGGTAATTGTAGATTGTGGAGAAGACCATTTATTGTTAATGAATGTCTTATTATAGGCTAAACAAATAAAATTTTATCGTGAGAAATGGAATGAATTTTTTCTTGAAGTAAAATATATTAATTTAACTTTTAAGGAAAAGACATTAAATTTATCATTTTTTTTAGAATTAAAGTGACATTTACCTAAACAAAAAGACTAAATGTGTCCTATTATCAGGGGACATGAAGGTGTCATGTCATAGTTGTTAATCTCAATCCATATCCATGGGTGGGTTGACCCTAGAAAAACGCTAGATTTAGAGCTTGATTTTATCTAACTTTCTTGTTGAACTGGATAAGATATTAACATAGTCAAACCTATTCAACCTGATCACATTTTTAATGACCCAATTGATCTAACCAAACTGTTTTAAACTTATCGAATCAGCATTCAAGGAAAAAAAGAAAAAACAAGATGCTACAATTTTAATAAAAATGATTGACCTAAATCGATTTATGTAACAAGAGTAAAATGACTCAATAACCCATGTTTTTTTTTTTCAAGTTAGTCTCGAATGAGGTTAGATAACTATGGTTATGGCTTATGGATATCGGTGTTCAAATCCATCCCTAAATAGTTAAGTGTTTATCTTTAAATAATTGCTAGTGTTTTCACCTTTTATCCATGTTAATCTAAAATCAATGTTTGGTCAAGGTATGTTTATTTAAAAAGTAAAACACATGATATTTATTAAATAATAATGTTTTTCTTTCAATTCGAAGCATGATACCCTTTCTTTTAACCAAAATATTCTGAGTTATATTATATTCTTGAATGATATTTAACAAATCATTTTTATTTAATGTAAATATTAACATAATCTAATCAAAATAAATAACTTCAATACATAACTTACATTGAGTGGTTGGCTTTCCATTATGCAATAATTTTACCAGAATATGGATATCTTGAAAAAGAGATTCCACACCTGCTTGCCAAAGTGGATGAGCTTCAATCGATATTGCATGCATTAGGTACTTCTTCATGATTGACACTTAATCTAACATCACGATCATCAACATCAACAACACTATTACTGAGATGAAATAAAGAGAAGGGAACTATTGGGTTATAACCTAGATTCCCCAATGAAAATTCCATCAGTAGTTTCATTGGTGTGTTAACACATCAACAAATGCTAATGGAAATTCATTTATTTTTTAATATTTTTAAATTCATCAGCAATTTTGTTGCCATTTCTTAAACCTATTGTAATTTTTTGATGAAATTGCACGTTTGTCATCATTTCTATGTCCATCGCCAATTTGTTGCCATTTTTTTTTTGTGTTATAACCCCCAAGCCAACCTAAATATACAACAACAATAACAACACCAAGCATTTTCAAGCCAACAATTGCAAACATTAAACCCACTACCATAACAAAAAGTACTTTAAAAATGTAAAAAATATAATGCATTATAAACTTACAACAAATATGTTACATAATATCAATTTTATTACACAATGATTGTTTTTTCATCTAAATCAATGCAACACCCTTTAATGAGAATCCTCATTTTTATTTTCATCATCTTCTTTGTTGAATTCACGTTGATTGATTTCATCATCTCTATCTATTCTTTTATGTCCATTGGTACTGAATATTACATTTAACTTATCAAGATCAATATCAGCATAAGTATTCTCAATATAAAAAAAAATTAGATTTTTTAACTTGGTAGATAGAGTAATTTAATATGGATCAACTAGCTTATCCATTTGGTATACATTGTCTCCCCCATTTTCAACTTAGACAAGACTCCTTGGTTCGGTTTTCACAACAAATAACCAATCAACTCTGTTAGTATCCTTTATAAAGGAATAAATTTATGTATAATATACACTTGTTGACATTATTTGATAAAAACTAAAACATTGTTGATGTTATAAATTCTACCTCTTTTATTTATTTTGACCATACCATGATGAGGATCTACTCTAATTTTTCTATCAGTATCATACCAATAGTTTATGAATAAAACCTGGTAAAAGTTAATGAACAACCATTAACGGTCCAAGAAAAAAACATAAGTACATATATTCTTAAGAGTTAAGAATTATTAAATACTTACATATGTATTAAACCACATAGTGAATTATTCATCTTGTAAATGAAAAATTTAAGCTTTAGTAGCATTTAGATTTTGGGATAACAATAATTGATGATGTTGTCTGTAAAAAAAAGTTAATAAATTGAGTCTATATGAGAATTTAAGTGAAAATGATTTAAAACTATATAATTATAAAATTGACTGAGCAAACAAAATGTCTCAATTCATCACAGTTGAATAACATATGATTATATGCTTGTCTGAATTCAATGTTTGTCAAATATCTTCGCCCCACTGCATTCTTTGATAATGGTCATCCAGGATGGAAAAATATTGACAAATCCCCACTCAAAGGTAGTTCACACCATCATCGTGTTCTGAATTACGTTGATTCTTATTTTCAAGTGAGACTCAAAATAATATGAGGTAAATGTTAAAATCACTTTAATAATATAAGCCCCACATATTAAAGCCTCAATATATACTTTGTTTTTAATCTTTTTTTAAGATTGAAAAAGTATTTGCATGCAAGTAATTAGAGATGACTAATTGAATTTTTATATAAAAAAAAATCTACAATTACTTATGATGCATAAATCCCTAACCTCTCTTTATCCTCTCGAATGAATACATCCATCTCTACTGCACTTGCCCTCTAACTTTTGCCTTATATGTTAAATATATAGGCAGATGCTCTATTGAGGTAAAAAATGAGAGAGGGAAGAGCATTTCAAGTTTATATGTTGTCTTAATGATATTCGTTTGAAGTTCCTATATGTGGTGGATATACAACTTGCTCGAATAAATATCTCTGAAAAAATGACTATTCTCTGTTAGTGTATCTTATATCCCTTTTGAAAGAAAAATCATATAAGCAATATAAATAAATGGCAATCATGATTTTTTATTCTATACAATTTGTATTATCCTAAATTCACAGTCCAGCTATGTTTGAAGCATATCTATCAAAAAATCATAGACTCTTAAGCCATTTATAAATAAGAAATTATGCATTCTTATCTAAAGGCAAAAATGGCTTTAAGCTTTACAACACATAACCCATCATTAAGCAACTACATATTTTGACAATCACAATACAAATCTAGATCCATTCTAGCTTATATATTATCTTTTGTTTGCCCTTTCACTTCCATAACAGTGTTAAGAATATTGTTAAACATATTCTTCTCAATATGCATGACATCCAAAAAATAGTGGATAACATTTGTCTTTCAATTAGAAATATCCTAAAATATACTTTGTTTTACCCAAGAGTCACACCAAAACAAGAACATTTCTACTTACCTGAATAAAAACCAAATGAAATACCCTCATATTATGACACTGCATCATATAATACTTCACCCAATAATACAAGCAGTGCAACATTTCTTTCAGCTTTACCTTTCAATAAGTCATTTTTCTTTTTTCTTTGTATAGATGATGACTTGGTAAGAACCTCCACTAACAATAAAAAGAAAACGCTTTACCATCATTCATTAAGATAAAGGCCTTATTATTTCTCATATAATATGGGCAATCTAATTTGTCATTTGTGCTTTAACATAAAACCATCCCATACTAACAATTTTTGTATTAGCCTTCTTACCATCATTACTGAAATCACACTATTTGGTATTACTCTTCTCTCCCTTTTAAATGCTATTATTCTATTTCTCATCCCTTGAATAGTTATGGTTTTAGTATAACAATCCATTTATGCCTTATATATACTCAATCAATCCATCCCCAGAATTAAATTAAAATCATATAACTTTAAAGGAACTAAATCCACTTTCATCTATGATATCATTAATTACCCTCACCTAGTAATTAATCCATGCCAACAATGACGTTCATCATTATCATTAATCATTTTTTTCCTAAGTGACTAATCAAGTTATGTTGATATCAATACTCATGATATCATTAATTACTCTATACGGTAATTAATCCATATTGACATTGGTTAGTCACATTTTCTCTCAAGTGACTAATCAATTTATGTTGATATCAATACCTATTATATCATTAATCACACCTTAACTGGTAATTAATTCATGCCGACAACGATATTCATCATTATCATTAGTATTCTTTTCTGAAGTGACTAATCATTTTATGGCAATACAATATCCATGATATCATTATTTAGCCTCACTCTTATCCAATAAGTCTTTAATAATTTCAAATGGATAATCTCATTCATATTCACATTTTTTATTATAAAATCAATTATTATTTCCTTAACAATTATCATCTCTCTAATACTATAAAATAATTTACCATTTAATAGGGTTCATTACCAATTATCCAAAAACATTTCTCCCAAATCCTAAAATTGACTAGCCTTAAAGGCCTCCCCCCTATTTTTTTTTATTAAGCATCCAATTTCAACATAATTCAATCATAATTAGCTTAATTACACCCATAGAACTCATCAATTATATCAAAAATTCAAACATAATTCCCTTCTTCTACTCTCCCTTTCTAGCTGAACAAACCTTCTTGAAAGGGAATGAATTTTGGATTTTCTTACAAATTTGTACAAATCTTTCACTTACCCAATATTTGTTCATGCTTCTAAACTTGATTTTAACAAAAAAAAAAAAAAACCAATGCCCTTACAATCATCATAACCATAAAAATCTATTTTTTCATAATACTCAAACATCACTTTAAACCTCAATATGCTAAAATTTTCAAAAGTAAACAAAATAAAAGTTGTTCTTACCTTGAAACAATAAAAAAACAAAGAGAAACTTGGAAGAAAATTTAAGCTTCCTTTCACGTTTTCTTTCCTCTTTTTCTAACACAAATTTTCTCCTCCAAGCCTTTAAACCCACTAAAATCACTCACTTTCCTTCTTTGATCATTCTCTAGCCCTTTTCATTTCCTAAAAGTACTACTTTTTTAGAGATTTTTCAAGAAATTTGAAGAAAAAACTCCAAAATCCTTAACTCCTCTCTCAACCTTGTTGTCGGCCTTAATAGGAGAAGAAAAATATTTATACTTCTTATTTTGCCTATTTACAAATTGACCCCTAAAGATTTTAATGTCCTTTAATTTACCGCCTCATTCTTAATTTTAACAATTTTTAATAGTACACCAAACTTTCTTATTGTTTAATCAATTCCTTAATATCCATTTAAATGATTTTCATTGAAAATATATTTTTATTTATTTAATTATTAGACCATGGGTTTTACAAGAATCTTTTAAAAGTTCAATTAACCTAGTTGTATCTACATTTAGTTCTTCATTTAAAGGGATATTAAGTGAATCTTCACCTAAATAACCATGATTCATTATCATTCATCCATCATCATACTCCTATAAGAATTATTATTATTATCATCCACAAACCTATGCATGTTGCTAGAACTAGAAGTTAAGTCAATCGTCCTTTCTAATATGGTTTCGTAAGGAATATAGGATTTCTCATGTGCAAATCAACAAAAGTATTTCTTGACGAATCCTTTTTTAAGTAAATGCACCATCACAACATCCTTATTGTGAAGCTTTTTATTCTTACACTTGATAAATGGACATCTAATTTTGCCTCCATTAATATTTTCGGTTTAGAAAGTACAAAATTATTAAAACCTCAACTGCTTAAAGATAATCTTGCCTATACAACCTTTCAGGTGAATCTCAATACATCTAAGAATAATCATCCATTGCTTATAAAATCTATATCCAATAATATTGATATTATTAATTCCATAAAAAATTAATTTCCCTAAATTTCCAGGTTAATAATAAAATTGTCATAAAATGATTGATATCCATTAAAATAACCTATCATTTCTTCAATTATAACACACATAAGTTACAAAATCAAACTGAATTTCATCAAGTGACAATAAAATTCAATTTTTCTCAAATCTCGAACAACCCTTAACATACAAATCATACATTAATACAACAAAGTTGATTGTTAGAGGAAAATGGGTGAGCCCTCCTAGTACAAGCAAACTACAAATATTATAAAATATTTCAATAAATTAACCTAAAATATAAATCGGTTACAAAAAATTAATGGGTGAGTTTGCTTACTTTGTGTATCAAAGCTTCACAAAAAATTCAACAATGGATGTTGTCATTACTGATATATGTAAATTGATGCTAGTAGGTTTTGGTGGCTAGATTTGTGAGAAAACAGGGGGCTGCTGGTTTTTTTTAGGCAGAAAGAAAAAGAAAAAGAAGAAAAAGAATGTCGGTTTTAACTTATTTACATTCCTGACGGAATTATTATATCAGCAATTCTTTCGATAAATAATGACGTGTTAGCTTTTTGAAGGAATTGCCAGCATAATTTTTATTTATTTTTTTAGTCCACCAGAAATGAACAACAAAAAATATTATGCCACCAATGAAAATTCTCCATCACTATTTCTATAGAAAGTAGCAACGGAATATTATCCTTGTGTTTTTATTGTTATTTGCTAATTTTGTAATAGTAAAAATTCACAAGGAATGTATTCATACAGTAGGCCAGGACAGAAGGTAGAATACAAACCATATCCAACATGCACTGAAAAAAATACAGGTGTTAAATTCGTTTTCTCATTTTCCTAATCTCAGAACCTTAAGACCAGCTCTTGTCGTCAATGGCCTTTCACCTGTACATACTTTGTTAAGTCTTACATTCTGGTTGGGAAATGGCAACAGAGAACATCGGGCCCAATTTTGTATCTCTTTCATATTTGTAAAACCTCGAAGCCATGTTAAAGTAAATTAAGGATTTAACTGGATCCGAGGCCCGATTTAGACGCTCTTTGAGGAACTGTTGGTTGGAAGGTCGAGGTCTCTGGACATGATTAAGGACTCAGCAGTGTGCACCTTCAATAAAACATCTCCACCTCGACCGAGCTCTGACGGCCTAAACTATTGCCCAAACATTAAACAAAGACGTTATGCAGCCCATTACCACCTCTCCCATGCATTCAGCATCCAATCCATCACCTTATATTACAATTTACATCACATCAAATACCCATCTTGGCACATATAAATTTCCAGGTACTCATCACAGGAGCTGGGACGCATTAATTGATACGAGGACATTTTATGGTTTTGATATTTATTTTCAAATGTCAATGTTCTATCCCTTCCAAAATTCTAGTTCACGTAAGGATACAGGTTGCATTTCTAAGTAAACATGTCCTCAAAAACGACAAAAACTCATGACTACGACTTCAAGTTGATCCTTTCTTTCTACCTTGGCCTCCGGGTTCCACGTACCATAAGCCATTAGATCCAACATGTTCAACCCCATCACCTTCATCTTGCGCCACGTTGCCCTTCTCTAATACCAAAAAAACTCCAGCACAAGAGTTTCAACCCCAGAACTGTTAGTCTGTGATCAAAGATGGAAATATCGCAATCTATAAATTGCCCTGTTCTAACGTAACCTATGTTCTGCCAAAGTTGTTTCTGTAACGTGATATACACAGAGACTATTCAACGTCCCCCCATCTTTAGCTTATTTCCGACTCTGCCATTTTAGACTGGTCTTTGTTCCATTCTTAGCTATACGGAAAGAAATGCTATTCATAACCTCCGCCTAATACAAATCATGATAATTGTGGTCATTGTCACCTGCAAAGTGTCTCCATCACTTATGTTTCCTTTTCCTTTTTTACTTCCATATGCAAAAACTTTATAGTCATCAAACGTTTTTTTAATGCTCTCTGCTTGAATTTTGATAAGAATAAGATAGTAAGGTCTAGGTCAGAACAGTACTACAAATGGAAGAAGTGAGCCTTCAATGTGGATTTGTCCAGTTGTTTATCATTGCAAGAAAGATGGATTCAATAAAGGAGGTCGACAGTGAAGTGTTTTTAGGGTAAGGGATTCTTCATTATAGCGTGGAATTCATCTTAGATATGTATGTATATTGTTGGAGTATTGCTTTGTAAAAAGAAAATTCTTAACCCGTATGCAGTGAATAGAACTATAAAATAAACCATAAATTGATCTAAATTGTCACTATATCTATTCGCTATATATTCGTTAAACAATTTTCTTTAAACATAGCATTAACTCTGTTGTTGTGGGAAGTAAAGGGAGAGGGAATCATAATTAAAATGCAGGAACGCGGATTAGGATATAAGCACAAAAATAACACAAACCATAAACCATATATGGAGATAATATATAATTTTTGGAGATGCAAAATGTAAATTTTCTAATAAATAAATCTTAATTTTAAAATATCATGAAAATAAAAATTTCGTGATTAAATACTAAACTTTTTAAAGTCTGTGGGTAGCTATGGTGGCATCCTCAATCCTAGTAATTCTTGGAGTTGTAAAATGCAAATTCTCTAAGAAATAAACCTTAATTTTCTAAGTCTATGGGTATCTAGCATCCTCAAACCTTAATTTGTAGTTCCATCCTTGATTGTAACAGCTCGAACTTGATCATGGGAGACTTGAACATGAGCTCATTTATCTTATGGTACATGAACTAAGTGAGGATTATAAGAAAATCCATCCTTATTACAAAACTGAATAAAAAAAAAATACTCTGTATCATCAGTAATATTTACTGGAAAAGGAATGACTCCTCCCTTCCTCTCGATATTAGATTTCTGGAGAGCCGTCCAAGGATTGTTTCAAGTACAAAACAGGGCAGAAACACTACGTGTCAGTCAAACAGGGATGATTAAAAAAAAAAGCAGAATAGGACAAATATCTTTCTGTAATTAAAAAATTGTCCCCATCGACGTCTCCGAAGAGGCTACGACACTAAAGCAACAATAAGCACGTGTCCTCTGAAGTGAAAACAATCTTTCTACGTTGAACCATAAAATTTTGGACACGTACAACTTACTGAACTAAAGCCCCACCTGGCTATAACTCCAAAAAGAGAATGACGACAAAAAAAATGGATGCTACGCATTGACCCAGTGCAGCTGGCATAATAATATTGGGTGACGTGTTACAGATACTTTTGGTCCTAGGCAACTAATCTTATTTTATTGGATGAAATTGGAGGATATTATTCCTTTTGATTTTTCTTTAAAAAGTTGTCTTTGACAGATATATATATATATATATATATATATATATATATATATATATATATTCTGGGAAGAGAACCAAAGTGAGGCACGTTGAGTTTGACAATGGGACTCACTCACCCACCCAACTCTTCTAATATGGCTCAAGTCGACTTGTTTACTGATACACTGTAAAATATTATGTGTCGCAGGTACGAGTCTTTTAGTTGCTTATATAATGGTCACTGGAGGCTTACATGATTATTAATTTCAGAACCCGTGAGATTAGTCGAGGTACACGCAAACTGACCCAAGCTGACTCGGACACCCACATTAAACTAAAAAGACACTGTAAAATGTATACAAATTACTCGGAGCTGTGAATTACTCGATTGCTAGTTTAAACATTCATGGGAATCAATTGCTAATTTGTGTAATCCAAGATGCGATAAATTAAATGTTTGCAAGAGCTTCTGTGTTCCTGAAACATCACCCTCCCTCTCTAACACACAAGTCCAGATCGAGGATTCCATTTATTTTCTATTGGTGGTGAGATTGAGCGTATCCATATCTCCACGCTTCACAAATGACACTTGCCATGCCAGCGTGGGAAGACAACAACTGATCAACTATATATGGAAGAATGCAAAAGACACGTGCCGCGGGCCTCTACCAAATTGGCCCACGAATCTCGTTCACCTGTAGCGTATCATCAAGATGATGATCAAAGATCAATCTCTCCAGCAAATCTGGAGAACAAACCTATATTCTCAATTCTGATGACACGACGGAGGCTTTGTTTTGAAATTTGAAACTTGCTTGTAAAGACCAGTGATAGCTAAGTGGCACAACGTGACTCACGTTGCCGACACCGTCAAGTTAAAGACAAAATATAATGTCCTTGGACGGTTCAATATTTTATTTCTATCCTTGTATAAATCACTTAAAATGTGCCTCAATATGTATACATCTACCTTTCAAGGACAATTGCACGTTGTTCTCTGCAATTAACTTTGAGGTTCAATCTAAATGCAAGAATCTGCAACTGGGTCAATTTAATCTCTACAAATTAAGATCCTCGTCGATGTAAATTCAGCAACCTGGATTAACATAAAGACTATGCATGTTTCAGTTCTCAATTAGATTCCCAAGGAACTTGTATGCCTTAACTAGTGAGGTTTCAGTTGAATTTCTCCAAAGGGAGAACCCACACTGTTTATGAGAAAAAAACTTCCATTAATTAGTCAGAGTAATGGAAGCTTACAAAGACTTCATCATGACATGCATCTAAAAGGTGTAAACTTTTCTAATCAAAAGTTAGAAATTGAAATCAAAATATTTTAATATGACTTATGGGGACAGGTTTGTGTTACTATATAGAAGAAACGATAAAGTCATGGATGAAAATAAACAAGCCGGCTTGAATAGGCCACCTAAGCTAGAGCCCCATCAATGAAATAACTCCAAGAAAGAAATTGGTAATCAAATAAATGTATAAAAAGTTAGAAAATATGTATAGTGTTCCCAAGGAGTTATAAGAAAAGCACAGCACGTACGTTATCAGCCCCCACAAACTGCAGATATAAAGCAGCAATTAGGCCAATTCCAGTTAGACCCGGAACCAAGACTTGCTCATTCAAAATCCTAGCCAATAAGTAGATGCACACACTCAAGACATTCACCTATTGCTCACAAATACTTTCACGTTCCAAAAACATTCTCCTTTACCAACATATTCTATAGTTGAATTAATTAAAGATATAGAAGTTCCCTAAGGCAGGTGAAGATCCCAACAAGATGTTTGATGGAGGAGAATATTCTCCTTCAGCAACAGAGCCTTTTAGCTGCTTGAACAGTGTCACAACCTCCAGAAAGAAGAAGAACAAGATTAAAAGGAGGTTTAGCGATGAGCAGATTAAATCATTGGAAACTATGTTCGAATCGGAAACAAGGCTTGAGCCTCGAAAGAAGATGCAGTTGGCAAGAGAGCTTGGGTTGCAACCACGACAGGTTGCGATATGGTTTCAGAATAAGAGAGCTAGATGGAAGTCTAAGCAACTCGAAAGAGACTACAGCATGCTACGAGCTAATTACAACAGCTTGGCTTCCCGGTTTGAGACTCTGAAGAAAGAGAAGCAAGCGTTGGCGATACAGGTACTTGATATACACCATATTCATCTTCAGTTTTTTGTTCTCTACTGGTAGTAGAGGGGAAGAAAAGAAACATTTGCGTGCATAGTACTAACGAAGGGTTTTCCAAAATCTGACAGTTGCAGAAGCTAAATGATCTGATGAAGAAGCCGGTAGAGGAAGGAGAGTGTTGTGGCCAAGGAGCTGCTGTGAACAGCAGTGAGGGCGAATCGGAGAATGGAGACGCAACCAAGGGTGAATCAGAAACGAAACCTAGATTGTCAATTGAACAACCAGAGCATGGATTAGGAGTCCTTTCAGATGAAGATAGCAGCATAAAGGTAGATTATTTTGAATTAGAAGAAGAACCGAACCTAATGAGTATGGTGGAACCGGCTGAAGGATCATTGACATCACAAGAAGATTGGGGGAGTATAGACTCCGATGGCCTCTTCGATCAATCAAGCAGTGGATATCAGTGGTGGGATTTCTGGGCTTGATTGAAGAGTAAACTGGATGAAGCATGAAACACATGTATAATTAGTCTTTGTACTGATGAACTCCACATCTGGTGAGGCAATATTTAGAGAGACCGTCGGAGAGGAACACTTCAGAGAAATGCATCAATTGACGTGACGAATTTGGATTTTGTTGTGAATATAGAGATTCAAATTGTCCTCTTGATGCAACCAGAAAAGCTGCCACGCTGATCTTGCCTCTCCGAATATATACCCCAAAACTAGTGTCCCTACTGGTTTGAGCCAGGAAAATGAGAGTCCAGAAGAAATGGAAAAAATAAAGGCAGCCGTGTAAGTAGCAAGCTAGTGTGCATAGAAGAGTTGCTTGTAGGTGGGGAGAGACGGGAGAAATGCTGCATTACTACTACATTACAGAGACATTCTCTCCACTCTTTAAAGGAGTTGCTGTTGTGCTATCTTATATTCAATTCAGTATTTCCTTCTTTTTTTCCCACACCAGTGATGTTTGCAGAGAAATTCCGTTGTGCATGTATGATCAGATGGATCTAAAATTGAAGTTCACAGCACAAGGAAATATTGCGAATTATCACGCTGACTAAACGAAAGTAATGAAAACTATAGGCTTGAAATCAGAGGTACTTGGTGATTCAGGAGACATACCATAAAAGGCCATTGAGAAACTATAAATTTCAGGACAATTTAAGTCGTACAATAATTCTTCTGCTTTGGAGAGTGCTCTTCGGATAAACTAAAGAGCATTACATGTGTAAGAATTAATTTTGTAGTTTAAATTCAAAGTGATTTTAATTTTTTTAGGTGCATATATGTTAAACATTAATAATAACGTTATTTAAGTATCTCTGTAGAGGCCACTCAATTACCCAAAATTACGTAAAGAAAATAAGAAGCAACGCTCTAGGAAATATCATAAGTTTTTTTCATCTGTTATTCCTATTGGGGACAATATATCGGCAAAACAAAATAAGGTATTTCGTGTATTTTTTGTTGATCAAGCAACACCCAGATTTAAATTGGGGAAAAGATTTGCAGTCCCCGGCCTTATGACGCAGCCATGTCGCCAAGGCAATAGAAATAAAAAATAGATGAAAATACTTTTTTTTTTCTTACTAAACTTCTTATTTTTTATATTTGTATCTTGAATCCTATTTTTTTTAATCTGAATCCCTTTCCTAAAAGAAATCCTTCCTTTTTTAAATTGGATCAATCTCTTTGATTAATTTTGTATAGTATGTCACTTATCTGAATTCTTTCTCCTTTCTAATAAAAAAAAAACAAAATATGAATTTTCAGTCATAAAAGCCTAAGCCCAAATTGGCAAAACAGAGATCAGTCTAGCAGACGAAGTGCCACTCATATTCTCTTCATTAAGTCTAATGACTTGTTGTTTAGGGTTTTTAATTTAGGATTGGTAAATTTTGATTGAGTTCATATTCTTTCAATTTCTCTTAATTGCACCCATAATTACCTCTAAACTTTTAATTTCATACAATTTAACCCTTGCCAAACTCAATTGTCAGCCCCTAAGTTGATCGTTTTTTTTTAATTTGGTCCTTGGTTCTGAATTTGTGAGTTTTGAACTTCAATTGACCAATAAACTTTTAATTTCTTCAATTTGGCCCCTAATTTGGTCAATTTCAACCACTATATTCACACACTTTTTTCAGTTTGGTTTTTGGTTTTGAATTTCTTCAATCAAGTCCCTAATTGCCCATCAAACTTTAATATTTATGCAATTAAGCTCCTGATTTGACCAAATTAACTCTTAAAAATTGCAATTCAATCCCAGACTTTAATTTCCTCCAATTAAAGCCTAAATTGACTTCAAAAATCAATTTTTCTTATAATTAAGCCCTCAATGAATTCAATTAAACCTTGAAAAAATCTATTTGAGTCCTTGAACGTCTAATTTTGAATTTTTCTTCTTAAATTAAATTTTCTTCTTAAACTAAATTTTCGTCGCCAATAGGGTATTTATTTGTCGAAAATACACTGTCAAATTTTTCAATCTTGTATGTTTGGATCCTTTTGCAACTAGTATTCGACAATTTTCTAGGTGTTCTAGTATAGTTTTCTTACTGATATATTTTTTTTTATTTTCTTCCAAATTTTTTTCAATTTTTTTTTGTATTCTGTATTTCTAATTATTATTTTTTGTTTATGTGGGGCTCTAAAAATAGGTAACAACACATAGGTTTCACCAAGAAACCCTTTGTCATCTTATACAGGAATAATTACTCTGAGATCTCATACCTCTTAGTGTATCTAGCCACATCAAACAATTCTTTTAGATTCATAATTATTATATGGGCATCTATATTCTCATGATGTGTTATGCAGGGAACGCATTGTAATCTATATGACATTGATATTCATTCTTAACTTCATTGTCAGCATCCTCATCAAGGACAAGAGGAATTGAATTTTCAAGAACATATAACATTCTTTCTTGTTTAAAAGCAATTCTCATAATTCAGTACTAGTCCAAGAAGTTTGATTTAGTGAATTTATTAGCATCATGTATGTTATGTAGGGAACTCATTGTAATCTATCAACCTATTCATGTAAAGATAACGAGTATTTGTTTCATGCATAAATATTTATAACTAAATTTAGATAAGGTATTTATTCATAACTTGATCTCCCACTATTTTCTTGCAAATTAATAGCCCTTACTATTAATTAGGAAAATCTTGTTTAGATCTCCTGGTAGGCTAAGATCTTATTTAATTTATATAACTCTGAGTAACTCAACAAATCAAAATAAACTAAATTGGATAGATAACATAGCATATCAATCACATCTTTATATGACTTCTAAATTAATTAGGCAACAACTCTTTATCTAAACATATCATATATGTTTCGCCTAACTACTGCCTCTAATATTAAATGATCATAAGTAACTCATCCAAATCATATAAGTTAGTTAGGTAAGATATAATTTTATAGCATTAAATGAAGACTATATGTTCTTTTTTGTTTTAAATAATTGCTTCAAGGCTAGGTTATCACAAACCATAAGTCGTCCAAGTGTCCGACCTCTAATGGTAATCCACACGAACCACTTGTGAGAAATTTTCTAAACCCATTTAGGATGAGCGAAGTTGTTATACCTTTGAATGCTAGCTCTTTTCTTTTGTATTTAGGTGTTTTTGTAATGTATTGTTATACTATCATGTAATACATATAGAATAAAAGGTATAGCATTCTATTTATAGGGAAACCTAAAAACCCTATAAATGATAAAATATCAATTTTTTCCTTAAATAATATCACATGTATTATTTTATGATAATTTCATAAATTTATTCAATCAAGTTCCTACTTGATTTTTTCTAGGTCTAGAATTGTAATCCCCTATATTAATTACATTTTAGTCTTTAATTTCTAAAATTTATTTACAATCAAGTCACACTTGATTACTCATCCCATTTTAATTTCTGAGTAATGGTTCTTATATGTATAACCCATTAGATTTTCTAATAAGTTGGATCAAATATAAATCATAATATTAGATAAAATAAGATTAAGTAAATTAAACATTTTAATCTATTATCAATTAAATAATAGATTGGTTTATATTTGAAGATCAAGTATAATGTCTAGCAACTTGTCAAGATCCCCCAAATATTAGAAAAGTCATAAGTGATTTGACCTAACCTTTCATAACTAGTTTCTTAGCGTAATTATTATCCCTTCATCAATAATGTTTCAATTTAGATATTATAACATGAAATATGTATGTTTTGTTAAATCATTTTAGTTTTTAACACTATAGTAATTGATTCTTTGAATATGATTTAAAATTCTTTTCAAATCTTATTCCATCTTGGCCAAGGATTTAATAATCAATACAATTTGAGAACAGATTGAATATTTTCTCTAATTCACCTAGGGTGACGAATCATCTCTTGATTATTTAAATACTTTTATATAGTTTTTGTTATACATAATATCGCTCATTTATTACCCTTAATTAGGACAACGTGTGGTCAGGATTAAAGTATAACACTCCTTATATAAGATAATTTAGTGATCTCAAATCTAAAATCACTTACACAACTATCATGTGAGCCTTTCCATAGACATAGGTGATCTCTCCATATGGAATTCTCTTGCGGGTCAGTTCAGTGTACATGTCATCAAACAAGCACCTACATATTAATTTTAAGTATTCTTCACATCTCAGTTTATGAGAACAGCTGCTTCTTTTCATAAAAGAAGAAACATAATATGCATTAGTATCAACAACTCTAATTAATATTTAGTCTTAATAAAACATTGACTAAAAACATTTAGGAACAATACTTTGATGCAATAGAAATCTCATAATTATAACGACTTTATAATTCTCTATGCAAAATATTTTTGTTCAACGAATTTTATCTTTACTCTAGATTTATTAATCAAATATAATTGAATATTAAAGATAAAGAAAGCTTTTACTGATAAAAATATATTTTATGTTAATAAAATTAATGATACATATAATTAACTAATTGACTACAAGATATATATTCCCTAACCCTTTCCACTAGTTTGGTTACAAATTAATGATGCACTTGAATCTAAAAATTATGGCAAGCCATTTTTAATTTTAGAAGATTAATGTTGTTCTGTTTGGAATTTCTACGTCAGAGAGGTTCTCCAGTACTCTTCTACATTACTGATCGAAAATACGATATTAGAGCCATGGTAAAAGCTGGTTTAGGTTGTAAAGCTGTTCCCTTGATTGTTGAGAGCAAACTTGTGACTACTACAAGACAATGCAGAACTCTATCTTCTCACTTGAGGAAATGGTTTCAAGATAGAAACCTTTCAGCTAAGGCCCGTCTACTACATTTGGAAGAAGGATAACCTGTTAACCAGTTCTTCTATTGTTTTTGTGCATGCTTTGCACAAGCTTACGAGCTGGCAATATCTGTCTGTTTCTTCAGGTACACAAGAAGGCAGCTAGGTTACTGTGATTGGTGTGTTGCTTAGAAATATTGATACTATGGCCGTATTCAGATAGTTACGGTAATTGATTTTTTAAATGTTTTTTACTTGAAAATATATTAAAATTATTTTTAATATTAGTACAATTTAAAAACATTAAAAAAATTAATTTAAGACAAAACAAAATTAAAATTTTTAAAAATTTCAGTTGAAAGGCAGATCCGAACACCATTGATGATTGTTCATCCACAAGAGCTTTTCTCCACAGGATGTATGTGACAAAAGCTTTTACTCCTGGTGGATGTTGATGGCCTAATCATGGGGTCCCTGATGCTGCTGGCCCTAACATGAACCCAGGTTACAGCCAACATTTCGAACAATAATGCCTAACCTCTCAGAAAAATAGGAAAAGGTAGAAGGTAGGATTTAGACCTGGTTGATAAAATTGATTTCTCCTGGAAACTTACCGTTTCTGTTAAACCTGTGCATTTTCTGTGTGTAATCATTGTGTATCATGTATATGTAGTATTTCTTCTCCAGTTTGGTATTGTGAAAAGACAAGTCGTTCTTTCGGAAACTCAAATTCAAACTACAAGTCTTTTCATCAACGATCATAAAGCAAAACTTACGTCAGTGAATCAATCTCTTTACTCTCTCTAGACCAGACATGAAATACTGCTTAAATCTGACTAGCAACATCAATATACAGTATTGACAAATCAAAGCAGGCAAAAAACAAAAGAAAGTTTATGTAAATTTCTTGAGCCAGGAGTAAAACTCGGCAATGATGTACACATTTTGGTGCATATACGATAAATGATACCTGAAGTTGTTATCATTGCTGTAAATTCTATTTTATAATGAAAATGAGTAAGAAATACAATACATTCAAATAAGAGACAACATTAAAAATATCATATCCAACTAAGTTATTTTGAGATTCAAGACAATCCCTCATGTTTATAAACATAACTACTGGTAGTCAAAAACTCATAATCCATAAAATAAGATTTTGCATCATCAGGTCCTTTTGATCTTCGAAAATGTTCCATTCTCAGAAAAGTACGTGCTTTGCGTTCCACTGCCAAGTTGGTGTGCATGAGATTGCGGATTTGAGAGCTCAATCCCCTGTCAAAACAGGATGACCATTGTAGTAAGCGCTAAGCAGAAGGATATACAGGGAAAAAAATTTGAAAACACATCAAAAGAACGAGCAACTTATCCACTATTTTATGAGCTCGGATTTGTTATGTAAACCCTCTTTTCAGATTGATTGACTTCTAGTAAAGCATAACTTGAAAATTTCTAGTGGTGAAAAGTTCAAAAGGCATATGAAAAAATTTTCCTGCCAAATCTTAATTGAATAAGACCATGAGCACAACCCTCAACTTTCGATGTGAAATGAAACATATTTTAGTGAGATGTTATGGTACATGAGGATGTGAAATTCAAACAGTTTTTCTGACTACTGTACATTCTTGAATTCTCTGATATAGGTAGATTCAACCTTAACCCCCATTCCCTATGACCACGAGAACCTAATGCCCAGAAAAAAAATACAAATGACTTCTTATACTTGGCATGATGACAAGTGGATACCATAGAATATCAAATCTAAGAAGCAATGTTCTGAAAACACAGCATCATCACCTAACTGCTCTTTGAAACAGCAATAGATTTCAAAGGCACATCTAGCCACAAGTGTTTCGCAGGATCAACGTGAAAGAACAGATTTCTACTTCTAAAATGATTCAAAACTTGATTTATTTTTTTAAAGATAAAGTCAAAGCCATATATTGCTTGATTATTTTAAACAGTTCAACCACATATATAAACTATAAATTCTTAAAAGGATAAAATTCCCCATGTCAACTCATAAAATCTTATATTAGACAAGATATTCCAAGAACTTAAAACCCAGAAACTATTATACAAGGTCTGAAGGTCAGCTATTGTGTTCATGGTAAGTTTGAGGATAAAATTTGCTTCTTGTTCGAGCTAAATACTTTGCGTCCATTAGTAAATCTTTGTCATCGGTACCAGCACACCAACTTGGAAGTTGCTATTCAAATTAGCATTAACAGAGGCAATTCATAAACAAAGAGACAACAAATTACTACAAACCTGAACAGGTGTAAATGCCAGACTTGAGGTGAGGCCAGAAGTAGCACCGCTGCTGCTTCCATAACGCTTCTCCTTGAATCTAAAAACAACAAGGCCATGAATGGTTGAGAGAGAATGCAAACAAGTTAACTGATTTTTTTTCCAAGCCACAGTTTAAAGATTAGAGAATAACTTTGAAACTCATAAAATCGCAGCTTTGCTGTAAAAAAGAATAAAAAATTACAATAACTGAAAAGGGCTTACTTCTTAGCAACTTTTGCTGCGAGTTTGCTCTGACCAATTGATACACGCAGCTTGCCATTGCCAGCCTGACCAAGCATACCATAACCTTCCCCCAGTCCATCACCTTAATGTCAAGATTTGCAAGCCATAAGAAAGAAATTAAAATATATACTAGATCTATGAAAATGGACATTAAAAGGAAAGCTCTCTAATATTCACAACTATTTCAGAATCTCAACAGGTTAAAGAGATGAATATACCCAAAGAACTCTCTTCAGGTACCCCAAATTGCATCCTATTGGCAAGCTTCCTCATGTCTGTTATCGCATATCTGGAAATTCATGCATTACGAGATTACCCAGAATTCAAAGGAAATTTCGCCTAACAAATATATAGCAATAAAAACCTGCACTACCTTTCCTTCATCTTCCTTAGGCGCCGCCCACCTCTCTTTTTTTTAGGCTCAGAATCAGGAACTGGAAGCGGTTTAGGTTGCTTTGCAGGAGGAGGCTCTTGCCACTTTTCTATTTTCTTGCGAATTTCTTCCCTAAGGGCCCTTCCAGTGTTTCCTGATGGATCTCCTCTGGTAGAATCTACTCGTGCAGCAAGTGTTGATTTTGCAGCCAAGAGTCGACCAGCCCGCATTCTAAGAGAAGGTGGTGTGGACTGAAACACCTCTGTTTGCTCTATAAAACCTACACGAAATTGAGATGTTGCAGTAGAAAACCCTGCAAGGTTCTTCTTCTTGGCACCAAGAAGCTGAACATTGCAGGCAGGCATCTTGGCCAAGGCTGTGAGACCACCAGCAGTTCCCATAAGTTTTGCAGCAACAGCACTACCAACAATAGCAGAAAGATTTGGGGCAATGTAACCCATTCTAGTTTCTACAAAATCAAGGACCTTTTTCTTTGCTGAATCAAGAGCAAGAGCTCGATCACATGCTTCAATAGTCTTTTGAAGGACTTCTTCAGGAAGTGGTTTGCCACTTGTTGTGGATGCAGTCACAGAAATCACCATTCTGATAGCTGCGGGTAAAAGCCCTTCCATATCAACAAGGGTCAAATCCATCTCATTTCCAATCTTTTTCACAACACGAGCATAATCAATTGGGTGATGCACAAGTGATTCAAGCTCCGGAAATTTCAGCCGGTACTTGTCACGAATAAAATTGTGGATGATAACAATTTCATTCTCGATGTCAACTGACAATACATTGCAGTTCACTATTAGCTGATACTCAGGATCATCTTCCAATACCATTCCATGATCTTGGACACCTGAGCCCTTCTCAAGTGCATCTTCCACTTTCTGCCATTTAAACAACAAAATAGCTGCAACATCAGGTTTACTAAACACAGAATCAAATTAAATCAAATCACAAATGTAGCCTGAAGAGAATAAGTGATTGATCAAAAATACTTGAAAAAAAAGAGCACCAACATGAATTTTATTTCTTATACAGAAGCCTCCAATAACTAATAAAAGGAAAAAGTAGAAACATTTAAGCCAATAAAAGCATGCATAGAATAAACAGACCAGAAGTTCATACCATTTAGCCAAACCAACAAGGATGCAGGGAGGCAGCAGTAAAAGTAAATATAATGGATAGAATAATAACCTGCATTATATCATTATATCGTTGTGTTTTCTGCAGTTTTGACACAGTATCCAAATCATCATAATTAAGAGCTTCAATGTCTGCCAAGTCTCCATCGACATCTTCTTCCATGTTTCCTGCCTCAACATCATCTTCCTCCTACAAAAAGTATCCAACAAAATTAACAACTAAACTACAATTTTAATTCTCTAACAAACAAACAAACAAAAAAGAATATAAAATACACAAAAAAAGAGATACAAATGGTACTTACAACAATATTAGCATCATTGTCGGATAACTCATCAAGGTCTGCAAGGAAAGAATCAGCTAGTGTTGCCTAAAATATATATATATAATCCCAAAAAAGGCAGTTAGTGGACAAATACTACATCAATCCTTTTCTTTTCTTTTCTTTTTTCATTCAGTAATTAATAAATCATCTAATAAAATTACATTAAGTAAAAAGAATAGCATTTTATTTTCAAAAAAAGAACTGCCAGTACCATTTTTGTGATGTGATCGCCCCGGCCTTGGTCCAATCTTCTGTGCTCGAACAAGATTTTTTTTTTTTTTTTTTTGGGGGTGGGTGGGGCTTTAGGTAACCTGGAAAAAAATAACGAACAAATGCTTGCAATTACCAAAAAAAGAAGAAAGAAATTAATTGCAGAAGAGATAGATAGGGAAACATCAAAGATGCGGCTATGAAACAAGTGAGAGCCAGGAGGCGGTGACAGAGGCCATTAAAATATAAACATGAAAATAACTAGGAATGTAGTGAATTTTGAAATTGCAAATAACAAAGCAGAGAAAACCTAATCTCTCATTCTCTTTGATTTAATTCCAGGTAGCAGTAATTGTTGAGAGAGAGATAGAAGAGCCCTAATTTTGCAGTAAATAAAAAGAAAAGCGAAAGGAATTCAAATTACCTTACCCGGGTGGTTGGATGATCAGATAAAAACAGGTGTTTAGGGTTTATTTCTTCATTTTTAGGATAAGACGATAATAAATCTTGAAAGGGAGGAGAACCGACCAACGGTCAGGCATGGGTGGCATGCGTCGTGTTGGCGCATCTAACGAGAGCCCAAGAAGTGATCTGCATCACTTCAGTGCAGGCCAAGTTGGGTAATATTTGGATCCCCGGCCTTATTTTCAAAAAAAAAATTAAAATTTTATTTTTATTAAAAAAATTTATGTTTTTAGGTTTTAATGTGTTAATTTTAAAAATAATTTTTAAAAAATAAAAAAATACTTTGAATTCCAATTACTATTACAATCTTAAAAATACCAGAGTCTTTTTTCATTACATCATGGACTTAAACAGTTTTGATTAAGAGCTGGTTTGATGGTTTGCTAATAATTATTTTTTATTTTTTATTTAAAAATATTTTAAAATAATATTATTTTTATTTTTAAAAAATTATTTTTAATATCAACATATTAAAACAATTTTAAAATATAAAAATATTAATTTTAAATAAAAAACAATTAAATTTTTAAAAAACAACATCTTCAATCACTCTCTCAAACTCCCTTACAACCCCAATCTTCAAATTAACACATCAATTGGATTTTTAGAAAGAAAGAAGAGGTACCTTCTTCGTCTTCGATTTTGGTTTTGACATTGTCAATGTTGTTGTTTTATTCAACCTCGAGGGTTACTGTCTTCCCTGTTAGAGTTTTCACAAATATCTGCATTTTGCCTCTACCTTTCTTCTATTTCAAATGTAAGAATGATGCCCGGTCTCTCTTTCGATCTTTATTGTTGATTTCTAGATAGAATCTAGGATCAATTTTTGCCTTTCTTGTTGTAATTTTAATTCAAAGAAGAAGATGAAATAGGGAGAGAAGAGGAGTTGTGGGTTTTAATTCATTCATTTTAATATTTGCCAACACAATTTATGTAGGCATTTAGTAAAACACGATGGAATTTTTATTGACTTTTTTTTTATTTTTGAAAGTCCATGGTAATTTTTATTAGAAGTTATTTACAGAGCTTTTATGCCGCTACTTTCATAAAAAAAAAATTATCAACAAAATATTTTTCATCAGCTTTTTCATTATTATTTGCCAATTTTTTTGGTTTTTTTTTTTTTTTTTGTAATTTTATAGACGGATTGCTGTTCTCTCCCAAATGAAGTACACGCAAAATCATTCAGATACTCATAAATCTGGGGTATGCTTATGTCAATGCCAAGGGTATAGTTTCCTAAATGCCCCACGATTGCACTGGAGGAGAGAATTTTCCAACAAAAGGTAGAGCACTGGGCGTGATAATAGTTGTTCATTTTATTCTCACAAACTTACGTCATTGAAGATTTATATATTTATTAATTTTAAAATTTTAAAAAATTAATTCAGATACTCATAAATAGATCCAAACACCCACAATTATCAAAAAAAAAAAAAATAGTTGTTCATTCTATTACCAATACTAACAGTTGAAAGAGCTAGTACTGCAATCTTGATTTCCTCTCCCTGTGGATCCTTTTATTGAAAGACTTTTTTATCTTACCATGGAGTTTTGTAGGAGCAGTAAGGGTTTGAGGGCATCATCAGAGGTATGGATGCCCTGAAACTTGACTGTGTCAGGTTTGATTTATACTTGATCTGGTTTGGATTCAAGTATGAATATTGCAAAACCTGATATGTAAATACCCATTATTATATTTCTAGTCATGTCGACTTATCTTGAATATGAAAAGTGAGTTG
>Ga0307515_10005453_pt1 | contig 25773 bp, 19 predicted proteins | sample 17_EM_MG_FD_194513 | JGI IMG/M metagenome (GOLD analysis project Ga0307515, IMG submission 194513) | Populus trichocarpa ectomycorrhiza microbial communities from riparian zone in the Pacific Northwest, United States - 17_EM | ecosystem: Host-associated > Plants > Roots > Unclassified | place... | reverse complement strand
GTACGTCGACGCCAGGTTGGCCATGCTAGTCAGCGTGTCTGGATGCTCGTCCCCAAGCACCCTCTTTCTCGTCTCCATCACTTGCACCTCCAGCTCTTCGGCCTCCTTCCACCGCCCTTGATTCGTATACGTCGACGCCAGGTTAGCCATGCTAGTCAGCGTGTCTGGATGCTCGTCCCCATGCACCCTCTTTCCCGTCTCCATCACGTGCACCCCCAGCTCTTCGGCCTCATTCCACCGCCCTTGATTCCAAAACGTCAACGCTAGATTGGCTATGCTGCTTAGCGTGTCTGGATGCTCTAGCCCCAACGCTTTTTCGTACCCCTCTAGCGCTCGCCGGTTCATCTCCTCCGCCGTGCTGTAGTTTCCTCTGTCATTAGCGTACCATGCAGCATTAAACAGGATCGAAGACCACTTTTCTAGGTGGGCCTCATTTATCGGTCGATATGCAAGAACATTTTCTGCGTGTGGAAACAAATCTAGACACGTTTTCCAGTTCTCGTATCGCCCCACCGGGAAAGCCTCATCTATCACGTTAATATACTGCTCTTTCCATTTCTCTAGCTCGCTGTTTATCTCTAGCCATGCCCTCGTTGAGAACTGAACCAACCGATGCATCTCAAACACGTTCCCGTCTACGTTCATCCCGATTAACGAATAACTGCTTAATATGTGTATGTCGTCTTCGAAGTCATCCTCCACGTCGTCTTCCTGGTAGCAATGATTAAGTAGTGATTCGGGAATCCCTTGACGGTCGAAGAGACTCATAAGCGATAGTAGCCGAGCAGCTGAAGGCTTATTTTGTCGGATATGTTCGAACGAGATCTGCCAGGTGGCGATGATAGAGTTCGATGCTGTACCGTCTCTGCGGGAATCTCCGACATCCTTCTTAAGTAGACTTGCTCTTTCTTTGTCGCCCCTAAGATCTTGTAGATATCTAGAGACTGTGGTACGCGGTGCTCTTTGGCTGATGTATGCCGCGGCTTGGGTAATGGCAAGAGGCATGTAGTCAAGCGTCTGTAGCAGTTCCACCTCATCGTCCCTTTCCAAATCAGTGCCGAGTTTCTTTTGAAGGAGAGCTAGAGCATGGCCTTGGTCCATTGGGTTGACCTTTATAATGTCTGAGGTGCTTTCCGTCAATTTGTAAGCTAGCTCTCGGTTCCGAGAGGTGATGAGGATAGATCCACTTGGCGATTGAGGAAGGAAGTCCGACAAAGAGTTTGCTTGTGGGGCTGAACTGCTACTCTCGTCCTTACTAGCACTTCCATCTCCTTGATGGGAAAAGACGCTAGGATCGTCGGCGTTGTCAACTATCATGACCCAGTGGCCATTCGCCTCGTCGCAAAGCCAGTTGCTAACGAGACGGAGTATATCGGCTTCCGGCTTATCCCAGCCAGGGATCTTTACTCGTTCGGCAACTTTCCTGTAGCCTTCTTCGAATCTGGCCGCGCTACTTGCGTGGACCCAAAAAACCCAGGTTTCGGGTGATCTCTCCCGTACTTGGTAGGAGTACTCAATAGCAAGTTGAGACTTCCTGCTTGCATCGTTAGTTGGTTTATCCTCGAGTTCTTCTAGCAGCAACGTACCCAACGCCTCCAAGGCCTACTAGCGCCACTCGGGATGCTGGCTGGGAACATCTCTCATGTAATTCGGAGAGGATATCGCGATCTACAAAGTCTCGATCACGCCGAAAAGGGACCGTTGAGGATGGAGTTGGTCGTAGTGACGGGTTTTCTAATTGAGGAGTATTAGCTCGACTACCTACATCCTACATCTATAGTATATCGTTACAAAGACGTACGCATTGGAGGTTGTAATGTCGATGAGGTAGCGGCATGGTAGTATGTCAATGTCTGGATATAACCCTGCAGGTCCGTCCGTATCTTCCTGACTTTTCCATCCTGGCGAAGGCTCGAAACCGCCTTTCTACTTTTCTCTCTCCAAGAGTCACCTGATAGCGGCAATACTTTCCCAATCACAATATTAAGTAATCCTATCTGTGTTCGGCACCCATCGATGGCGGGGAGGAGAGCCTCTTTAGTTTCGTCCCGTACAGAGCCAGTCTGAATGGCAGTTTTGGTCTGTTCAAGGGTGTCGAGTAGCACCGGCAATTCGGCTTTGATATGTTGAAACGTTTTTGGAATCTCGCCTACACTGGATTGGAACTCGTTGAGACGAAGCAAGACTCTGGAGCCAAAGTCGACGAGCTGGACGATACTGGCCACAACGCCAACGACGGCGAGGGCTTCTGCCATAGCGTTTTCGCCGTAGTAGATAAGAGTGCGAGAGATAAAGGTTTGTCTAAGCGAAAGGGTACCTCGTGGAGAAACACCAGGATTGTGAAGTTATAATTGAAGCTAGGCAGACATAGCGGGGTGGGCAGTGCTGGCAGGGTGGGTAGTGCTGGCGGGGTTTGGCAGTGTAACATGGGCAGTGCAGTGTGGCAACGCAGGTTTGTCCAATCAGGCTAAAAGACGAAAGCTGTGCAGACCTGGCCAAACAACCACGTGCTTTAAAAAGCACTTTCGTAAATGTAGGCTATATCCCTTAACCCGCTGATTTACGTCCAGAAGTTATCGATAAGGACCAGCCAATCAGGTGGCTAGGATCAATTACCAGTGCTTAGATATTTGAAGCTAATGATATTCGATAATTACTATAGAAAACGTGTATGTATATTTAATTTAGGAAGTTGAGTTAATTGATATAAGGCCGCCAGCATTCACCCTTTCTGCAGAACGGTATTTTACATACGCTGCAGCCAAATTGAGTCCTTTGTTCTGGTGTTCGTGCACGGTCCAAGTCTTTATCGATAAGCTCTGGACGCCAGCGGGTTAAGGGATAGTAGAAAACAGCTTAAAAAAGCAGGGATGGAGGACTGCGTCGATACACCTCCACCAAGCGATCCTTTGAAGTCCGCATCGCCGGGTGAGCTCCTGACAGTGTCGCTATCTAGTTGTGCCGAACTCCATTGCATACATAATCAAAAAAGGGAACTAACTACGTAACAAACCACGCGCTTCCAAAGACTACCTAGTCGGTGCTAGCCTGGATGAGAACCACGATGGGAAGGCAGTTAGGGACGGAGTGTTAGCAGCCGGCTGTGAGTTGCGGCCAAAACTTCCCTAAGTGTATTATGACTGAAGTCCTGTCAGCAACGCGTTATTTCTCACCAATATCCAATTGAATATATCCACGACAAAATTGCGAGCTATACACTCGGATGTTATTCGGTAACGAGGCGTGGGAGCTAAGGTGATGACAATGTTATATTCCTCATTGGCTGGTTGGAAGTGAGATTGCCACCTTGCGTGTCATTCCGAATAGTTCCGCTACAGCTAACATAATAGGGCTCGCAGACGCTGACTGATCTGGTTCGAGACAATCTTGATGCCGAAGACGGAAGCGATGACTTCTATGGCCAGACCTGGCTGAATATAAATGCGCTGATCAATCTTAACGCTTGCCGATGCGAACCGATTCACGATCGGATGATGAGCTAGCAATTACGCGTGGAGGATTTCCAAGCGGGTGGCGTGTGTGCACGTCATCCTTAGAGGCTCGCGTAGCGAATGTCCCACTATAAGCTCTAAACTCAATTTTAACGTTGTCTCTGCTTCTGGATAACAACCCCTTAGTACGGCGGCGAAGATCTCTATACTTGCTGAAGTTAGTAAATAACCGCCTACTAAGCACTAGCAAAGTTACCACCCTTAGTTTTAGCAAGCAATATGCAAGTAGGGGCATGCTAAACGACTACATTGGTGAAAAGACCTTATTTTTCTATTGGCTCACTAGAGAGTGTGCAACCCCCTCCTAAAAGGAATACTATTCTTCTCGCGTGGTGAAAACCAGAAGTCTAGAAAGCTATCTAAACAGTCACCCTGCGGCTCCTAGAACCTCAAACCTTGACAATGTTTTTCCAAAAAATAGGATAGGAATGCGCATATCAGCATATGTTGTTAGCCCCTGCACCACATACGAGCAGTGCAGTCAAGCAATTGAGACCGGCTAACAGACTTCCCGGGAAATGGCTATATTTAGGGCCCACTATTGGAATCCACACTAAGCTGACGGTATACTAAAAGACGCGCAGCAGGTTTGTGGGTCACCTCGACGTACGCCACTTGACGACCGGTGAAGAGGTAGATCCATCCCGATTTATGCGAGCGGGTGAAAGTTGAAGATATATAAACGCTCAGGAAGTTCCTCTTGGAGAGGAGTATTCTAACACTATCCTGCATCTCCTCACAACATTTTACTAAACTTTCAGCATGTATTCTGTCCTGTATTTCCTAACCTTCGTTGGCACAGCTATAGCTGGTTGCCCGTACATGTCCGGTGAACTTCCGCAGGGCCATGAAAATTTCCGTCGAAGTGAACGTCCTGACAAGCGCCAAACCCTGGGTTCGATCGCAGGAACCACCATGGCCACCCAAGACTTCCTCGCTCAGTTTGAACTCAACGACACTAGTGCCTACATAACTACCGACTCTGGTACTCCAATTGACGATGCCGTAAGCCTGAAGGCCGGGACCCGTGGACCCACTCTATTAGAGGATTTCATCTTTCGGCAGAAGCTTCAGCGTTTCGATCATGAACGCGTAAGTTATTTGCCTCCTTGAGCTCTTATAATTATCTTATAGATAAATCTATCCGCTTTCGGTTTTATTATTACTAACTATTCTGTGCTAGATTCCTGAACGTCCAGTCCATGCCAGAGGTGCTGGTTAGTCAATCGGAATCTACTTCATCACTACTATTGTTTAACAAAATCTAGGGGCTTACGGAGTCTTTACGAGTTATGGCAATTTCACAAACATCACAGCGGCTTCATTCCTCTCTCAGGCAGGCAAACAAACACCGATGTTCGTTCGGACGTCCACTGTTATTGGCGAAAGGGGTAGCGTAGATTCCGCTAGAGACGTGCACGGACTAGCCACTCGGTTCTACACCGACGAGGGAAACTTTGGTAAGTAGTGCTCCCCACGATACTATACAGAACAAACGACTGACTAGATGAGGAAGACATTGTTGGCATCAACACTCCAGTATTCTTCATTAACGATGCCATCCTCTTCCCCGATCTCATTCATGCTCTCAAGTCAAGCCCAGACAGCCAAATCCCACAGGCTGCGACCGCGCATGACTCCGCCTACGACTTCTTCAGCCAAGAACCTAGCGCACTGAACTTGTTGATGATGGTCATGGCTGGTTACGGGATTCCGCGATCTTATCGCCACATGGATGGGTGGGGAGTACACACTTACCGGCTTGTCACCAACGAGGGTAATACAAAGTTGGTCAGATGGAACTGGAAGTCGTTGCAAGGCAAAGCAAGTTTCCTGTGGGAAGAGGCTCAAATCGTGGGTGGCAAGAATTCCGATTTTCATCGCCAGGACATGTGGAACGCAATTGAGGCTGGCATGTACCCAGAGTGGGAGGTATGTTCTCTATGGCTCATATCCTTTTCATTTTGCATTGCTGACAATCTTCAGCTCGGTGTCCAAATCATGAATGAAGAGGACCAGCTGGCCTTTGGCTTTGATCTTCTGGACCCAACCAAATTCGTCCCAGAGGAACTTGTGCCAATTACCCCACTCGGGAAGATGACTTTGAACATGAACCCAAAGAATTACTTCGCAGAGACAGAGCAGATTGGGGTAAGGAGGGGGAATCCAAGATAAACACTATGATTTTCATACTAAGATGTCTGACAGTTCCAACCGGGGCATATCGTTCGTGGTATCGACTTCACAGATGACCCAGTTCTACAAGGCCGTCTCTACTCCTACTTGGATGCTCAACTAAATCGGTATGGAGGACCAAATTTTGAGCAGGCCCCAGTAAACCGACCAAGAGTTCCAATTCATAACAATAATCGTGACGGAAAGGCTCAGGCCTATATCCCGACCAACATTGCCGCCTACTCACCCAACACTCTCAACTTTGGCTCCCCAATGGAGGCAAATCAATCTGTTGGAAATGGTTTCTTCACTGCTCCGAACCGTTACGTAACAGGAAGCCTCACTCGTGAACTTTCTCCTACCTTCGCAGACCACTGGAGTCAGCCACGCATGGTTTGGAATTCTCTTTCGCTTGCAGAACAGCAAATCGCCGTCAACGCACTCCGGTTTGAAGCATCGAAGGTTGTTTCCGTGACAGTCAAGCAGAACTTCATCAACCAGCTTAATCGCATTGACCACAGCTTGGCAGCGCGCGTAGCCCAGGTCCTTGTTGATGTGACCGTGCCAACGCCACAGAATACATACTACAACAACAACAAGACGGCTTACATCTCTATCTTTAACAATTCGTTGCCAACCATCCAGGGTCTCAACTTCGGAATCCTAGCATCTGTCTACTCCAATCAATCTATGGCCCAAGCAGCGAGCCTCAGCAAGCAATTCGCAAGCCTTGGCCTCTTCGTCAGCGTCGTAGGTGAGGACGTTGCTCCAGGTGTTAACCTCACTTACTCTACTGCCGACGCTATCAACTTTGACGGCATCCTTATTACCTCCGGTTCGGAAGGCATCTTCATCAACGGAACGTCTCCCTTGTACCCTCTTAACCGTCCGCTTCAAATTCTGCAAAATGCATACTACTTTGGTAAACCAGTGGGTTCAATGGGTAGTGGCAGCAACGCATTACAGTTCGCCAGAATCGGAGCGACGCCTGGAGTCTACATGAGCAACAATTCTGCTACTCTTTTGTCCAATTTCGAATCTGGCCTGAAACAGTTCAAATTCCTAGACCGATTCCCGCTGGACCCGACCATTAATAACTAAAAGGGGGCTCTAATTTGCCTACCCGGACGAAGCGTCTATTTCCGGTGAGAAGGGAACAAAAGTGGTTTGGAACGGCATTGTGGCTTACTAGTAAGAGCAAACAAAATAGGAGGTAGGAATAGTGGTTGGAATGGTATATACAGATTGAATAGTAGAATACGTGTATTAGCTTACTTAGAGGTTGAAATTAATATTACAGAGTCTTGCATCTCAGTAATCCTAAAATATCTAACTAATATTAAAATTTAAAAAGGGAGAAGGGATAGGAAATGTCACGGGACCCACTCGCGAGCTAACTCCGACCGGGATTGTAAATCAATCAATTCAATTCAATTGAGGCCTCGAATTGATTGAATTGAAAGCTTTATAAGCAGAAGGCTTAGTTGATTGAATTGATTAATTCAATATTAAAATGATTGCAACTAATTGCAACTACGTAGTAGTTAGTGATTATCACAAGTCTTGGCGTGGTGTTAATGCAGGAGGACCTGTCTGGCGACGCCTAGATCGCTTTCTACAGTCGTTTCTGTCACTCCTGCCGTCGATATAGGCCTATCGCGGGTCTTGGCATGGTGTTAAGTTACGGTCCTGCCGTGTACTTTCTGTTCCTTCCTTCTGCGGCCGCCTTAACTACCTATCTACTATCTTAATTACGCCTTCCTTGTCCCACGATCCTACCGCCATTAAAGCTCTGATTATATTAGATTATAGTCGTGCGCGATTAGGAGTGATCGGTGGTAGACGCGTTGGTATTGCCACCTAAGCTGTAATCGGGGGCATGCTGGAGGTCGGTAGGGACAGTAGGATTGGAATGAGCTGTAGAGGGTGTTGAGGTATTCGTTTGGTCATCATCTGATGCGTTAGAAGCCATGATGATAATAGAATTAATATTGTCGACGGGCAAATCTAGTAGTAAAACTCTTCTTACCTACCAAGACTCTGGCGATAATGTAAGAGTATAAGCATTGTTATTTATGTTTAGCATATTTCTATATAATATCAAAAGTTTCAATATTTGTCAATCAATTCAGTTCAACTAGAACCTCTATATTGATTGAGTTGCCAAGCCAGCGAGCTCTCAGTTGATTGAATTGATTGAATCTTGGCATTCAATTCAATTCAATATTGAAACGTGGGCAATTGATTAGCAAGCCTGCTCCCGACTCTTCCTTTCCCTTTACTCACGCAACGTCTTAATTTCTTACCTACTAATTATTGTAGATAGCACAGCTACTAGCTGCTTAACTTAAGCTTATTACAACTGCTTCTAACGGCTCCGTGACAATATAGAGGGTATATAGTACTTTTAAATATTTAGGTAGAATTGTAAGGATGTACATTGTGATCCGTGATCTGAGTATCGTGATGTTGTCGCTTACTAAGCGTCTCACTTCGCCTGATAAAAAGGAAGCAAAGAGGGGAGAGGACCCTCAGGAATTAGTTCTACTCGTAGAGAGAATACCATCCTTCTGCACCAGCGTGGTTAGTTGCCCGACGTCTAGATCGTTAAGGTTTACGGTCAGATTGGCCTCTTAATTAGAGCCGTCGGATTGGCCTGATTAATAAGGCCCGGTTGCAAACGTCTATAGACGGCGGATAGGGCTGTAGAGCTTAGCTTTAAGCCTTTTTAGGTATAGTTTAGGGGAAATTGGGGGGAAATAGTGAATGCATAGACGCAAAACAACGCGAACGCGTCCTTCTACCCCTCTTTCATGCGTATCTAGAGGTACTAAGAGCTCTATCAGTCGGATCCAGTCTGGGTTAAGACGGATAACCTCATGGACTGACTGAATTGGGCAGCTAAAATTTGGACGATCAATCGGGCGACGGTTAGTGCACGTACCAACGGTCCACGTATGCAGCACCTGCATAGGTAGCACGGTAACGGACTCGGATCAAATTTACTCCTTTTTAAAGCCTCCTCCCTGTGCGCCCTGCTACTACGTTAGTAAACTTCGCGGATTGCCACAAGTCGAGTTATTTTGTGATGACAGCGACGTAAAGCGTTGGTGGGCCTACGGGCGCAGGGTCGAGGGGGTTTCCCCGCTCGCGCCTCACTTTTTCTTGTCTAGAGCTGGGCCTATCTGCCCAAGTTGCGCAGCGGTAAGGCAGATTTAAAGGTTAGCCACTAACGGGCGCGCGGGAGCGGACATTGCGCAAATGTGCAGTGCGCTAGAACATGTGGGGCAAAATGAATACAAGAGCTTTATTGTGAGGTTGCTATTTTCTCTCATTGTTCTTGCCTCCTTTTTGATCCGTCCTGCGTCTACTACAAGTATGAAGATTTCGATGCTACTAATCACACCCTCCCAAAACAATTGCGTTGCTCATTAGCCCACAAATTTCAAGGAATTGTCGAGTCGAGCCGTCTACACTGCCACACTGCGAGCTCTGGTCGCGGAAACGTCTACAAACGTCTGGACAACGTTCATCACGAATTGTGGAAGTGCGACGAAAACCTCACACTAACTCAAAGAGGCTTCAATGTCTGGTATAAAAGGCACGCCGGAAGCTCAATCGTGTCGACCAAGGCAGCTAAAATCTCGAAATGCCCATACCGCAGTGTCTGAACAAGCTTCCAAGGAAAATAGTGCAGAGCCAGACCGTACGTCGAATTCCAAAGCCCGGATCGTACAAGCATCTCCAATATCTGATCAGACAAACCCATCCATGGATTACGAGCTGCGTTGGGCCAGATCATCGAATTTGGAGACTGTCTATGAGTCACGCGATATCTCCGGCCCGATTTCAGACATCGTCTTTGTGCACGGCTTGAACGGCCACCCCCGCGCCTCCTGGTCATGGTGTGGCTTTGATGGAGTAGCCACTACTTTTTGGCCGGCTGCTTTTCTTAGTCGCGACGTTCCTCGCAGCCGTATTTTGACGTACGGGTATGATACCGAACGAAAGAATACTTGGCGCAACACTATTGTGGCTACTCTACAATTAGCTGCACAGTTCTTGCTCAGCCACCTAGTTGCTCTAAGAGGACACTCTAACTCGGTAAGGGTTTGTCCGCTTCCTGCATCGCTATTCTGCCACCGAGCTTCGCTGACTTCGGGGATATTAGGAAAAGAGAAATATCCTTTTTATTGCCCATAATTTTGGTGGTCTCGTCGTAAAGAAAGCTCTTTCCTTGTCTAAAGGAGACTACCATAATCACGGTATTTACAGCTCCACAGTAGGCATTATATTTCTCGGGGCCACCGTTCTCAGAATTCCTGATGGCAAGACTGGCGCTGCCGGAACTTCTCATGGCGCTGAAGACCATCGCATTGAAAGCAACATGTTAGTGCAGAAAAAGCGCGATTCATTGCTTCAGCGCATCAACTATCTGCTCGAAGAAGTTCAGAGCGATTTCAGACGCTTAATATCTGAGAAAGGGCACGGAATGAACGTCGCATATTTCTATGAAGAACTGCGCCTCCCGGAAATCATGCAGGTAGGACCACTGGGCAGGGATTTCGCAAGGATTTTCTAATACAACACAGATTCAGGCTGATTCTTGGATGATTGAGGATGAGTTCCCACGCTTGCCGCTCCGTAAAACCTGCTCAGTATGTCAGGCCAGTATTTTTGTGAAGACTCTGGTGCTAAAATAAAACATTTAAGGAACTCGTCAAATTCGCGAGCCCCAACGACGTTGCATACAAGCGCATACTTGGTGAAATTAAAAAAATGATTCAACCTCTCAGCTTATTAGCCCTGGAATTAAGACGGGAAGATAGAGGTTAGCAGCAAAGATTTGGTAACCCCTATCCGTAATATTAATCTACTAGGCAGAGTTCCTTGAATCTTTGTCGTTTCCAGAAATGGAGGAAGCTGTCAAAGTAGACGATCTGGTAGCCGACGGTACATGTGTCTGGCTTTCTGAACATCCAAAATACAGACAATGGCTTACTCAATCCGGTTCCACACCTCTCTGGATCAAAGGCAAACCAGGTTCTGGAAAAACCACGCTCAAAACCTATTTGGTCCATGAATTCCAACAGAAAACCCCACGGCATTACAAACCGGTCTTAGTAGCTACTTTTCTCTTCCATAGTGGTGGTCACTTCATGCGACGTAGTGCGTCAGGCCTTTTTCAGTCACTTCTATACCAGGTTTTTCCTCAAGTCCCCGCATCTCTGGTCAATGTCACGAATACTTTTAACGCAAAATGCGAGGTAGTCGGTAGGCCAGGTAAAGACTGGCATTGGAATCCTTCTGAGATAGAGGATCTTCTTGAGTACTCACTGGTGCATGCATCCCAGCATTTCGAGTTGATTATCCTCATCGACGCCTTGGATGAATGCGAGGAGCATGCGCGTATTGATGTGGTCGACTATTGGCAACGCTTCCCATCCACGACTATCAAAGTTTGCATTTTCTCTCGGCAAGTGCGTTTGCCTCCTCAAGCGAAAGAAGTGGAAATTTTCGTGGACTACGAAAATCGTAGGGATATAGCCAATTATGTGCGTCACAAAGTCTATCACGATACTTCTGACCAGAAGCTCGCAACTATGATTACTGATGCGGTCATTGAAAAAGCCGAAGGCGGATTTCTCTGGGCAAGTCTCGTGATCTCGCTCATCTGCAGCGAGGGAGGCTTCCAGGATCTAAAGGAACTGATCCACGCTATACCTAAGGATCTAGACGATTTATACGACCATATTCTTTGGAAAATCGCAGAAAATGACCAATCACTCTTGGCTCGTCAAATAATACGATGGGTTGCTTGTGCTGCGAGGCCGCTTTCACTTAACGAACTTCAACACGCATTGTCTGTTAGAACAGGTCTAGTTCGAAACGATCTTTATACTCTCGACAAAACCGAGACAACGCGCCGCACCCTGGAAAGCATGTGCTATGGCCTAGTGGTAGTGAGAAGCATTGAGCAAACTGTTTTGGCAGATGGGCGGAAACCCCGCGTGGAACGTCGCAACGTCGTTCGTCTCGTCCATCTTACCGTAAAAGAATTCTTGTTCCGAAGTGGACTGACGGCCCTCGATCCTGATTCCTCTTCGATAAATGATGCTGTTGGGCATTGCCATTCTAATCTCGCATTAACTTGCATCTTATACTTCAGCTCGGTGGACTCTGTCAGTTCGGAAAAAGAAGCCTCAGTCCTAGCATTGAGATACCCTTTTTTGCACTATGCTGTTGAATTTTGGATACATCATGCACAATTCTCAGAGAGCAAAGGTGTTTCCCAATTAAACCTCTTGCATTCTTTTCATTGGCCGTCACACCAATCTTTGCAGCACTGGACCCATATTCGCCGAAAACTGTACGACAACTCTGACAACTCAGTAACACTGAAAACTTCTTTTTTGCACCTAGCCTCCGAGTACGGCTTGCTCACAATGGCTAATGCTCTTTTTGAGGCCGATGCTGCCATTAACCTCCCTAACCTGAGGAATGACCAAGGTCGAACACCATTATCTCTAGCAGCCTCGGAAGGTCACGAAAATTTGGTAAAGCTTTTACTCCGACAAGGCGCGAGCGCAAACTCCAAGGATTTCCCGCTAGGAACGTCTCCACTGATGTGGGCAGCCAAGCGTGGTCACAAAGCCGTAGTTAGACTGCTCCTGGACTCCGGTGCCGACACGAATTATAAGGGCAGTCAATCAGCACTTTCATTAGCTGCTGCCGGAGGCCATTTATCTATCGCCGAGTTGCTCCTTCACGCAGGCGCGGAGCCGAACATTAGGGATTCCCTAGGGTATTCGCCTCTGTCTTGGGCTGCGGCGGCAGGAAATAGAACGATGATCGAGTTTCTTATTAGGCATGGTGCTAATCCTGCATCAATGAATACTCTGCGAGGCCTATCGCCATTACATATCGCTGCTGCTCGTGGACACGGAGCTGTGGTATCAGTATTACTGAGAGGCGGTGTCGATCCTAACATGAAAGACTCTTGTCTTGGCTGGGCGCCTCTGTCTCATGCTATCTGGCACAGGCACATTCCAGTTGTAAAAATCCTCATTGCTTGGGGAGCTTTTATCTCTATTTCTGACCAAGGTATTACCCCATGGGTTGGTCGAGTTATGAGAGGCTTGACTGCTGCGATTGACTATGACTCGAAGGCTGGCTATAGGACCTGCCCAGGCAACAATGGTTCCGCTTCTTCCCCAGATGGTGGTAGTATTAATAACGCTTCACCCGAAACTAAATCCTCATCTACGGCTCGAAAGCGCGCTCGAAAAGAGAAAGAATCATCTGATGAGGAGCAAGAGGACGGACCAAACAAACGTCGGCGCCTTGATCCAAGAAAAGACCCAGATGCGAAGAAATCTAAGCTCGGACTAGCATGCCCTTTTTACAAATTTGATCCTGCAAAACATGGCATGACAAGGACATGCACTGACCCAAAAGGGTATTCAGGCTGCCATCGAATCAAGTAAGTAATTGGGACTTAACGTTATCACTCCCCACCCCCATCTTCTACTCAGCCTGAGGAAAAACTTACGGAAGCTAATTTCGTATAGAGAGCACTTGAACCGGAAGCACGCTCTCCCTATACACTGCCCGAGATGTAGGCATGAATTTAAAGATGACGCTGAGTTGAAGGCCCATCACACTGCGATCACTGCCTGCGATGCGCGACTAGATGTACGAGATTACTCCCTTGGCTATGATGCTGAACAAGAAAAGAAATTAAGAGGGCTTAACCTACGACGATTTCAATCTCAGGAAGACTTTTGGCGAGAGATTTACCGAACATGTTTCCCGGAAGTGGAAGAGCCTAATATTCCTTCCCCCTGTAAGAGAGAATCATGTATATGAGTGTCATTGAGTGCTAACTGTTTGGCAGTCGTCGACCAGGAGGGCCAGACCTTTGAGCAGTACGATGAATATACAAGCCGCGAACGCGCGCAAAACGAGCAGTTAAGGTCTGAAATCGAACGCGTGCTCGTTGACAATTCGCTCTCTCGGCCAGACCAAATCACTGAGATACTCAACATCGTAAGCACCCAGCAACCAAGCATACGGGAACAATACCTACAGAGCCAAGGACCAAGAGAGCCATTACATCCTGCACCGCTTGGCCGCGCTGCTGAGCCTGAAGCTCCTTGGCCCGAAGGAGGTAGCCCGATAAATTGTAATATGCCCACGTCCAGGGAACAGCCGCCCTTAATAGAAATGTTTGGGCCTGGTTTTTTCAGTACTGAAACCCGTCCATTTCCATATGATCGCCAAATGACCGATTCTGGATTTGATTCCACTTCTCGACACACCCCTACAACCACTGTGCACGAGCAACACAATCTGGAAATCGGTGAACACCAACGTCGAAATTCTGCGCACGGATACGATGCATCTGATATTTCGTATGTAGGGCACCAACCTCAAGTACCGGACTACCCCGAACAGATCAATCCACCCTTTTGGACCAACCCAGAACCTACAGAGTTAGATACTCTCTTTAATGATGAGCATATCAACTCTGCGCTTGATCATCTTGAATAAGGGTGAATCCACCTGTACGTTGCGGAGATGAGCTATTGCTCGCTCCTAGGTTTCCTTGAATATGTACTGGCGGTCAGGTGTGTACAGTACGTGGGCCGACCTAAGTAGAAGCACTCCTATTGAAGCTAATATACGTCTTAGACGAGCTTTGCGCTCAAGAATCTAAAAGCCTTCCAGTCCCATCTAGGCTCAACGGTTGTGCTATCCAAGGTGGCTTGGGCTTGGGAGGTCTAAAGCTGTTGCATATGAAAAATGAGAGTATGAGAAATTAAGATTAAGGGAGCTAGCATCGTTAGCAACGACCCCTCCGGAAGGAGAGTTCTGTGATTAGGAATGTACGACGGAGCGTTTCCATTGATGAGTTGAATCCGTGGGGAACTAAGGAATCATCATAATATATCTAGCAAAGAATTAGATGAACACCAGTGGTCAACATGCTCCATGAGTCTGTGTATGTTCCCCACTTTTTGCAAATCCATGTCCAGGAGGTGTACACATTACCTCTACCTTTGGGTAGGTGCATTAGGATAAGGGTGGTATTCCCTTAAATTTTAAGCGCCCATATGTCTTCTTAATTCTCTAAGAATGGCAGAATTTAAAATCGGGAAAGCTAAGACGTTCCGCGTGCCGGTAGTGCGGAGAAAGGTATGATCTGCAGTATTCGTAAGCGAGCTGCTGTCAGCGTTGGGCCCGCATCGCGACCGCATTTTCATACGCGCCTTAAAGTCTCTCTCAAGTATCAGATTTTCAGTGTAACATCCTACAACTTAACCATGTCTTCCGAAGACCCCGCCTACCCCCTCCGCATCCTCACAATCTTCACCTTTGTCCCCGCCTTCCCCCTGCTACTCGCCCACGGCATCGTTAGCGGGGAAGTCGTCCCCGCCGTAGGTATCGTGCCACTCGCGGGCTCCGCGGCCTTCAGCGCGTTCCTGTTGTACAAAGAAAAGCGGCGGGAGTCCGACGACGCCCCGGTCCTGCGCCCCAGCATCATTCTCGCCATCGATGCCTTCCTTGCCGCATGCATCATCACGGTGCTAATATTCACATGGCTGATCGTGCCGGGCGAGTGGGGCCGCGGCAACTGGGTCATGCTTGCTACCTACGGGACGTTTCCGCTGCTCGCGAATCTGTACGCAGCCTATATTTTCCCTGGCTATCCTCAATTGGGGGGATTTTCGTGTTCAAGCTTGGGATTTGCTAGCGTCTGCTGACCCGTGTCCCCGTTTAGCTCCATCCACACTTTCGAGGTCTTCCGTGCCGTTGCGGCCCTCCTGTACCGCCCCACCCTCGACATCTGCCCGCATTGCAACCATAGCCTTCGCGACCCGCCGAAGCGCACACGCAGACATGGCAACTCTAAGACGAACTACTCGCTGCTGGAGGCTGAGGGTGGCGAATATCACGATGACGAGGAGGGCGAGGCGAGTGCTGCGTCGAGGAGCGAGGCCGCTGCTAGAGGGTCGATTGTGTAGGGTCGTCGCCCTCCGACTCCACGATACGTGCGCATGCCGTGTTTTGAATTGAAAGGAATCGTAATATAGAAAGATGCTTGGATGACTCGTTTTGTTCGTCTTTTGGTGCTAAATTGAATTTGGAGTCTGGTGGTTTAGTGATTGCTCGATACCATTGTTTTCAACTCGCTTGAATGTTTCTCTTTTCGGAATGAACGGCTAGGTAACATTGAGATGAAGAATGACGGTGTTTGCCTTGTTAATACCTGTTTATACCATGGATACCAGGAGTCGAGAACGGAGTTTCCTTATTGGATGTGACGGAGTTCAGCAACACTCATTCAAACACACATTGGATATTTGCAATATTGAAAGAGCAAATTAGGGTGCTCAGCGTCAGTCACTTGTCCGGAGAGTAAATCTTAAACCACTACTATTATTGTAATCGTGATTCCGCGGCTTATTTTGTATCATTGACAATACCTGACAGACTAATGCCTACAACAGTGTTGATAGAGGCACTCCGTTAATCAACAAGAGGCAAGGGAGTAATGGAACTTTGGTCATTTCAGCATAATGCTAACAAACTAACACAATATTCAAGAAAATTGAAGCGAAAGGGTATAGGGCTTAACAGCAACGAGACCAACAAAACGCCATGTCAACCGAAACCTAAACTAAGTCCAAAAGGAAACACTCAACAAGAAAATGTGCGTCGTTCATCCGCGCCTCCTTCCCGAGAAAACCCTTCTAGAAATCGAAGAGATCACGGAATTATTTGAATTCGAACTCCCGAGCGACGAGAAACCGCTATCCGATCTGGCAAGAGAGGGTCCATGGAGCAGATGGCCATACCGCCGTCGCTCTTGGGGTGACAATTGTGACATATCCACATAGGTGTGGCGGGAGAGAAGGAACCTGACAAAGGTTATGCGTTGTTCCGTTGGCGCTTTGCTTACTGCTAGGTGCAAAGGGGTTCTCTTCCGCATCGAGAAATCTCGTGCCTCGATGTCTGCTCCATTGTCGAGGAGGATTTCTGCAGGCTCAAGCGACGCATTCTCCGCGGCGAAATGGAGAGCTGTCTTTCCGGCCGGACATTTGCTATTCGGGTCTATCCGTGCCCCTTCGTTTTGGAAGAACAACACCCTCAAGACGTCTACGGCTGAGCTGTGAACCGCATAATGTAGCACACCCCATCCACTGTTATCCTTGACCGATGCGTCTGCACCTTTGCGGAGGAGAATGCTGACCGTGGTTGACTGGTTTGCCTCGCTTGCTTTCAGAAGAGGTGTTGCTCCATCCTTATTTCGACATTCGATTGTGGCATCAAGGCTGATTAGCAGCTCAATCATGTCAGTGCTACCTCGAGAAGCGGCCTGGTGTAGAGCGGTAGATTGGCCTGGTGTTTTTGCGTTCACTTCTGCTCCTCGATCAACAAGCCTTCGGACTGCGATCTCGAATTCAACCTCGATGGCATGCATCAAAGGCGTCCGATCTTTAGTACATCTTAGATGGATGTCGGGGTTCAGGTCTAAGACAGCCTGGATGCGTGACTCATCACGAGATCGGATTGCGGATATAAGTGGTGTCCTTCCGTTACTGTCTTTCGCGTTGACATCGATTATTATTTCAGCCTGAGATGGCTGAGGCGTTTCGATCTGTGGTGGCACCACTGGAGATGTTGGCGAGGGAGGGGATCCTGAAGTAGTGAGGCTTTGGAAAAATTCAGCGAGACCGGTACGTCTTTGAGCTTGATATACGTGTACGAGAAGTTGGCAGGAAACTAGGCTTTGGGGATCACTGGGAGCCGATAAAGTTATCTTATTAAAAGCAGATCGCGCCAACTTTTCGGCACGCTGCAGATCGGCGGTGTTGTCATTGCTTAGGTACCTCTTGTGATAGATCTCAGCTAGTAGCTGATGTTGTTTGGCTTGGACTAAGAGGACTGCCTGATCTTCCTCATTCGTAGGATCCGATCCGCTATTCGCAAGTTCCAGCATAATGGATAGAGCTTGTTCAAGGCTATGTTGCTTAATATATATTTCGGCCAGGAACTGTTGCATGTGCACTCGATTATCGAAAGGGACACCGTAACTAGCTTCACGCTCCTCAAGATGGGTAATGGCCTCTATCTGGTTCGTTTCAGCTCGCTGGAAATTTCCCTCCTTGAATTCCTTTTGGGCCTTCATTTGAAATGTTTCGATTAGACTAATGAGCATTGGCAGCGGGGTTTTAAGTGATAAGCCGCGAACATCAGGGTGGAGCGATTCATTAACTGCTGTTGTAGTAGAAGGACGCCTACCAGCTTCGTCACCTGAAAGCTCCTGATCACTCTCGCTGTCCTCATCGCTGCTGCTATCATGCTCGAACATAAGATTGGAGCTGTCCGAGTGTCTAACTCGCCGAATAGACTCCGCGTCAGGTTCCCAGGTGGAATATTCCGAACGAACACTCTTCGCTACATGGAGCGTCTGTCGGAGGGTCCGTATGCCCGTTAAATCTAACTCCGGGTCATGGTTGGTGAGAGTTGTATCAACATTAGACTCTATACTTGTACACCCATTGCTCGGTTGTGCATGAGAGCTGTGGTTCCTTTGAGATAGCAAAGTAAGATGTGAGCCAGCGCGACCCATAGCTCTCTCCAAGCGGCTAAGGCGAGCCAACAACTCGTCATGATGCATGTCCATTTGATTCCGGGTTCGGAAGTGTTCGAAACTATAAACCAAATAGGATCAGCATACCGCTAGTATTAAGCAATGAGTTAAAACGACTACTTACCATTGAAGGAGTTGTAGAGAGGTGCGTAAAGTTTGCAGGTGAGTACCAAGGCTCTGTCCATTTTCTTGTATTTTCCGACTGGTGCAAACGGTATATCGTAGGGATTCCCGCGCTCTGGAGGCCAGGCTCAGAGACTCTTCTCCCGTTAATCTCTGGATTTCGCGGCCCATGTCAAGCAGAATGCGACGGCAGGCATCTAGTGACACACGAATACTAGCTTCAACCCGCGCTTCGTCCTTCATGGACGGTTGTGAGTTTGCTTCAGTTTCTCTGCGCCGAAGAACCAGCTCCACGTTCTGGATGACATCGTGCAGCCGCTTGATCTTCTTGTAGGTGCTGCGTGCTTCAATACTCGCTTTGCTGACGCTTCTGAAGAATCTGTAAACTTCTATGGACAGTTGTACTACCTGCACGGCCGAAGTGAAAGTTTGAAGTTCTGTGGCCATGTTATTGTTCAGTCCCATAGTAGTGAAGGGATGTGAGGGTGAGGGGAAGAAGGGGGTGGGTCGGGAGGTGTTGAGCTAGGGTAGTTGGCATACATACTCTATAGAAGTCGTCAGAAAATGCACCGCTGGCAAGCCGGTCCGTTCTCGTGCCAACCCAGGGTTAACGCGCCCGGAAGCTGAAAAAGGCAGGGCGGCCAATGTCCAGGGCAGCTAGGCGACTAAGTCGATAGGGTAATTGGAAAGCTGCGTCACAAGGCTGGGGGGAATGCAATCTAAGAGGAAATGCACGCGGTTCAAGTGAACTCTTGCCCCTACCCCTGGGGCGTGGGGGGGCAGCATATTCGCTGAATCTCCTTAACAGCAAGGATGTATAGAATAATTCCCATTTAAAATTTGTGGCTTCAGTTGAGGTTTCGGACCCCAGAGAAAGGCGCTGTTGAAGTGGCTGTAAAGAGAAGGCGTAGGCAGAAGTCAAGTTAGCAGGCCCCCCGAGGCTGCCTGTCGCGATTTGGCTTCCCCAAGAGATATGTCAGCTAGATGATTCCGGTAGAGTAGTCATTATGGTCGCAGAGGTGAGCAACTAGGGTACAGTACAGCTCCTTTGCGTGTCTCGTAGTTCATGTACAGGAGAATTTCTGGGCAGCAAGCCTTCCTTTTGTGGCTATGAAACTTGTATCCCGATCAGCTCCGACACGGTTTGTTAAGCTGGTTGTCGCTAATGGCGGGATGCGAGAGGCCTGTCAGGTGTCATTAGCTGCGCAAAAGAAATAACCAGTGTTGCCAAAGGAGAAGCTTGGTGCCCTCAGAATGGCATCAAGTTCCGAGCTTGCAGCATGGCTTCAAACCTACCAATTTAGATTCAGGTATAGTGATCGTAATGAAAGTTGATGGGAGCGGTAGACGTATCCTTGACTCGGCGGTTTACGTCCTACGGCTATCGATAAGGAACTAGCCAATTAGAAGGCCAGGTTTGTTTGGTGTTCCAAAGGCTTGCGCACGGGCTGTAAAGGGATAGCAAGATTATTGCCAATGAGTTAAGACTCACTTCCCCATTTCCGGTTTAATTTATGACAAAAGAAAACAACCTCACTTCAAGTACATGTAGCAGGCAACAAGGCAACGGCCTACGTATCAAAGCTAATGTGTGGCGGAGATGGAGTTTGCACGCCACCTCAACGCAGTAAATGCTCAGCCCCAGTCTTCTTGAGGCCAGCCCACCCCTGTGCCGCCGGGTGAAATGAAATGCAAAGGCGCGGTTATGGGAGCAGAACGAGAGCCTCATATGGCCACTTATTATTGCCATGGTCCCTCCTTGCGGCCTCGCCTGAACATTTATCACTGTCCTCTAAAACCTCTCACATACCTACCAAGCTTTATGACGCGAGCGTTGCTAAGACATGAACGGACACGCTCAACCAGACCTTCCAGGATCAACCCAGAGGAACCTTGAGGTACCATTATCCCAACGCACCTCAACATTGATAACCGTACTTTCTAACAAAATTACTGCTAGACTGCTCCGAACTACTCTGAGCCTCACTATGTTAGCTTGGAAGACAACCAAAATCAGGAAATCGATAATCCATTAGCACATTTACCACCACCAGAGATACGCAGAGGAGCACGCAGATTTGCTCGCCGACACTTCGCTGGAGAAGGCTTGGCTGGTTTATTTGAAAAGGCAGCCTTGGTGGCTCGAGATCCGCTCAATTTTAGGAGCGTTCCTGGATTAACGAGGAAAGAATGCAATGTCTTAGCACGAGAATCTACCACATCATTCTGGTCTCAGTCTAAAGCACTACGCATTACGATCGTTGCTTTGGGGTTGTCAGCAGTCGTTCAAGGATGGATCCAAACGAATATGAATGGCTCTAACTTGACATGGCCCGCAGAGTTCGGCCTAGCATACCCAGATGGAGCCCTAAAAGGCACGCGCGAGACATGGATATTTGCTAGTGTGAACGCTATAACATATCTCGCTGCTGGAGTATTCGGCTGCTGGCTTTCTGATCCGCTTAATGAATTCGTTTATGGAAGGAGAGGCGCAATCTTCCTGAGTGCAATCTTCTGCTTCGCTAGCGTCATCGGAGGAGCTTGCACACATTCATGGAAGCAATTATTCGCCTGCCGGTTCCTGTTAGGCATAGGAATGGGCGCGAAGGCTAGTGTGACACCGATCTGGGGTGCTGAGGTTTCTCCTGCCCATCTCAGAGGATCACTTGTTATGAATTGGCAGTTACTGGATACGGTGGGCATTTTTTTCGGCTTCTCATCAAATCTGGTCGTGAGTCGAATTGGTCCACTTAGCTGGCGATTTCAATTTGCCTCCGCTTTTCTCCCAACAGTACCTCTGATGGCACTGGTATTCGTGTGCCCTGAAAGTCCTCGTTTTCTATTAAAAAGAGGCCGCTATCGGGAAGCTTACCAAAGTCTTCTTCAGCTCCGGGAAATTCCTCTGCAAGTACATATGTCTGTCTGCTCTCAAGTTACCCCGTCATGCTAACTATTCGTAGGCAGCAAAAGAGCTCTACTACATGAACTGCCAAATTCAAGCCGAAACGGAACTCATCGCATCCCGGACCACAGAAATCGAGATGGGATCAATTAGCGACCCCTCAGACGACGTAAACGAAGCAGAAGATGACCATGATTCAGCTTCCAGCGCCACTAACAATAGCGGTAGTGGCTCGGTCTGGAGAAGTCTGGTTCAATTCTTCAAAGACTTCCGCATCCGTGGGGATCAGAACACGTTTGATCCTTTTCAGCGCAAAGTGCAGCAAACAAGCTATTGGACAAGATTCGCGCAGTTATTCTGGAATAAACGCACTCGACGAGCTACGGTTGCAGCAGCAGTTGTTATGACTGCACAGCAATTATGTGGAGTGAGTGTTTTGTCTTCCTTAAGTTTATTGTCTAATTGCTGTGTGGAGCAAAACAGTATTTCTCCTAGAGAGTCGTTTGCCACTACCCGCATTTCTCTCTAAAACCCGATCGATTCACATTTGGGTTAAGACCGGCTAACGGGACATAGGTTAATGTCCTTGTATTCTACAGCTCCACTTTTTTTAGGGATTACAATAGTGATTCCGGGCGCCCAACCGACAATGAAATAATGCGAGCATTATGGCTCAGCTGGGGTATAGGGCTTGCGAACTTCCTCTTTACCTTCCCAACTTATTACCTCATTGATAAACGCGGTCGTCGTTTTCTCCTGCTTCTCGGGTTTCCTGCCATGGCCATCTCGATGCTAGCCGCCTGCCTTTCTTTCAATATCCATTCTAGTGGCTTGAGAGATGGCTTTATCATCTTCTTTATTTTTGCCTTCATTTTCTTCTACTCCTGGTCCGAAGGTCCTGTCGCCTTTGCTTATTCATCGGAGGTTTTCCCGCTGCTCAATCGAGAGGTGGGCATGTCATTCGCTGTATTCTGGTAGGTCCTCTTTCTTTCAACGCAGTGATCTTTTTGGACTGGACCAAAGTTGGAATGGAGTGGAGTGGAGTGGATTGCCAGCCTTAATAGGCAAGCGCTAGCCCTGTTTAGGAACGAGCTAAACTACAAGTAATTTGGACTGGAGTGGATTTGAGCTCAAATCCACTCCAGTCCAGTCCAAAAAGATCACTGTTTCAACGTCCGATACATTAAAGCTAAGTTACACCATTAGCAACCTATTCGGAGCCGGTATTTTAACCCTTTTCGTCCCTTCGCTCACAAAAGCACTCGGAAACAACCACAACCAGAACCCAACCGGTCAAAGCCGGACGCTCGCTATCTTTGCGGGTCTCAACATCTTTGCTTTAATCCTCATTTTCTTCTTCGTCCCCGAGACAGCTGGCGCGACTCTCGGCAAGGAAGAAGGCAGTCTCAACTATATTTCTCTCGAAGAGTTGAACTACATTTTTAGCGTCAGGACGAGGAAACACATGGCGTATCAGGTTAAGACGGTAGTGCCGTGGGCTTGGAAATACTACATATGGAGGGGGGAAGAGGATAGGAGGCAAGATAGTCCGGAACAACTGTATAACTGGGTTAGGAGCCAGGAGGAGCAACAACGAAGACAGCGACCGAGGCAGGCACAGGAGAGGATATCGCAGGAAGAACGAAGGTCGGGTGGAACGTCGATTGGAGGGCCAGGTGGGTCTCTTAATATCTCGAGGGGTTAATTGCGGATAAACTGGAGTCTAATAGGTTCTGTATTATTTTCTTGCCTTGAGCAAATATACTAGCGTCTATATATTGCTTGGCAGCATCTACCTCAGCAACACACAATGCTAAGACCTCCTGCAATATTCGCGAATATCGAACGCAGTCACTACGTGGCTAATTCGCTTTTAATATCGCTGAACTTATTAATATTTATTATATATTTATCATCCATTTATTTAAGAATTATTTTATAACGCTATTACCGCTTATAACTAACTAGGAGATTTATATGTGTGTATAATCCTAATAAGCAAACCTACCTAAACGACCTACCTTAACTATACCATTGTCTACAACCGCTATACCTTCCTCCACTAGTCCTATAATGCCGTCCGAGGCTAATATATGCGCCGCTGCCATAAAAGAGCGCGAAATTACTAAAGAGTAAAGGGAATAAGCCCGAGATAAAAGGGAGATTTAGAAATATAAGGATAAGCGTAAAGCCCGCCTAGTAGAGGAGGCTTACTAGTATAAATACCACCTGGCTTAAATGGCTTAATTATAATTAGGCTTAGCCGCTTTAGCCTTATAGGCTACTATAATAGCTACTATAGCTAATGTCCTTAGTAAGCCTTTCCCTCCTAGCGTAAAGTTGCTTAAACTTCGCCTTCCTGGTATTATAAAAAGGGATTACCTAGATATTTTTAAGGGTACCTTTAACCTAGTAAACCTTGCCCGTTTTTAAGTCTATACCGCTTAAATTAAGATTACTAATAAGATATAGATTAAGAATAGTACTCTAGTTATAAGGAAGGTAAAGGTAAATAAAAAGCTATTTATAGATAAAGGCGTCTAGTTTAAAGGTTTTACTAACTATATAGTTATTACTAGTACCCTTTATATATGCCCGCTGGACCTTATTACTAGTATACTTCTTTAGATAAATATAATTTATACCTTATTAACCTAGTATATTTAGGTAGGTTATATACTTAATTTAGCACTTAACTATTATACCTTTATAATAACTAATAGCTAACTAGAGCCTACTAATTAGTAAATACTAGCCTAGTATATAGCTCTATACCTTATAATATCTAGTACTATCGGCTTTGCCGCCTTAAAGAGACCTAGGTTAAATACCTTTTATACCTCTAATACCTACCATAGGTTTAATAGTAGAGGCTGCAATAATACAGCTTATAAATACCCGCATAAGTGCTTAAAGTGTAGTAAAAATTATACTATATTATCTAAAGCTTACGCCTAGGAATAGTAAGGCAAACCTTATAAAGTAGGGTCTAGCCTAATAATAATACTAACTTTAATTATACGCCTAGGACCTAGGCTTAATATATTACTATTATTCCCTACCTTTATAGAGGTAAAGGCTCTCTACTACTCTCTATCACCCCTAAGGATCTTAGTGTGGCACTCCCTTTTATCTAACTACCTAGGTAATCTACTAGCTATCTTAGTAGGCATCCTAACCTATAGCTGCGAGATAGGAGCCGAATCTATTCCTACCTTAAGATCTTATAGAAACTATAACTCCTCTTAAAATAACGCCGACCTTATCTCTAAGAAGATAATATTAAACCTTAAAAAAGGATATATTAGAATCGCAATAGGGCCTATTATAGTCTTACCTTTTAGCTTAGTGCTAAAATCGGACAGAGGATACTGCTAAATTTATAATCTCTCCTTTCTACTAGCATCTTTAGTTAATAATATAATTTTAAAAGAATATAGAGCACTAGTATATACTATAGTTACTGCTATTTAAGCCTATATTATTTCTATAGGTTATAGATATCTACTACTTAAAAGAGATATTAAAGACGCGTTTTATATAGTCCCCCTATCTTATAGGGTAAGAATATTAATAGGCTTCTCCTAGGAAGGTATTACCTACTAAAAATACTACCTATCCTTTAGTTTTTAAACTGCGCCGCTTATATTTAACCTCTTTACAGAAGGCCTATACTGGATACTTTATTTATAACTACCTTATAAGGTAGAATACTACCTAGATAACTTTATCTTTATTTTTACTAACCTAAATAACTTAGCGGCTGTTACTTAGACTTATATCTCTATTACTAACTCCCTAAGTATCCCTTAAAATAGCTCTAAAGATATAATAGGAACTATTATTAAAGTTTTAGGATATACTATTAATACTATATAAATATAAACGCGATTATTATTATAGAAACAATTACGTGCTATTAAGAAAGTTACTACCGCACTTTAATACGGCTTATTATTATTCCTTTAAGCCTAGTAGCTTACGGGCTACCTTATATAGTGCGCCTATATAATTAGACTTAGTTAATCTTACTTTAGATCCCTTTAGATTTTTATTATTACTTAGCTAGAGACTCTAGTAAATAAGTATAAACCTAGGCGATTTAGTACTAAGTTATAAAGTGACTTATATATCTAGCTTAACCTACTTATTATAAGTAATAGGGTATTATTCTTTAACAACGTTAAGCATACCTATATTTATCTTTTTACTAATACCTCTATCTAGTTTAGGTTTGGCAGCTTTTACTTTTTTAAAAAACTTAAATATAAGGATAACTAGTAGTAGTATATAACTAACCTCCCTTAATTTTAGGCGTTTAGTATATTACCTAAGCCCAGTTAATAAGTAGACTATATTAATCTAAAAGAGATATATACTATTGCTTATATATTTAATCT
>Ga0307515_10005452_pt1 | contig 25775 bp, 19 predicted proteins | sample 17_EM_MG_FD_194513 | JGI IMG/M metagenome (GOLD analysis project Ga0307515, IMG submission 194513) | Populus trichocarpa ectomycorrhiza microbial communities from riparian zone in the Pacific Northwest, United States - 17_EM | ecosystem: Host-associated > Plants > Roots > Unclassified | place... | reverse complement strand
TCGAGCGAGTTTTCAGTGCCGAAGCCAACTGCTCGAGCGCGGCGTCCGGCGCGAGGGCGCTCGAATCTCCAAACTCAACGAGTGTCGGCGCGATGTTCTGGCGCTCCAACGCATAGGCTCTGCGCGCACTGACACGAACCACCAGGGTCTTGACTATCTGCGAGTCCGGCAGTAATCCCCACAACTCTTTGATCAGCGCATCCGCTTGCGCATAGTCATATCGACCCTGTTCCGGATCGACCGAGGCATCGACACGTTGCGTGAAATATTTGACCAGCCCTGAGCGCGCCTTCTCATCCAAGAAAAGGGTCGCGCGCCGCTCCGGCGGAAGCTCTTGCAACCACGGCATCACGGATTCGATTCGCGAAGTGTCGTCGGACACTAGCGCGCTGCTCACGGCACGATCCCGATACGTGGTCACGTGCATCATGGCCAGCATGACAACGATTACAATCGACGCCGCTGCCGCCAATCCAAAGTACACCGCCGGCGCTTTGCGTTTCGGAGTCAGGCCCTGCACTAATGCCGCCGCCGAAGCGGGCCGCGGAGCGCGGCGGAATTCCAACGCACTACGCAGCACCTGCCATTGCGATCGCGAGAACCCCCGCGGCCGCGCCGGCGCCAGATTCGCCTTGCTCGCGTCTTCCGCGGATAGCCGATTAAAGGGGTGCTTACCGGTTAATAACTCGTAGAACACGCACGCGATCGCGTAAATGTCGTCCCTGACATCGGGGTCTTGCCCCTCGATGACCTCATAGCCCGCATAGGCCGGTGTCAGGGCACCCAACTCGCCAGGATCGAACAAAGTGTGCGGACCGTCTGCTCGACCCACATGCTTCACTGCCCGTGCGATGCCGAAGTCCAGCACTTTGACAGTGCCCTCACGCGTCAGGAAAACATTCGCCGGCTTGAAATCGGCGTGCACGATTCCGCGATCATGTGCATACGCCATGGCGTCGCACACGCCACCAATGATTCTCAGCGCCTCTTTGAAGCCAACGCCCAGCCCTTCCACATCTTTGATCACTCGATCCAGCGAGACGCCTTCCAAGAGCTCCATCGTCATATAGACGTCCGGCCCATCGCGATCAAAGTCGTAGACCGTCACGATGTTGGGATGCGCGATCGCCTGCGCCTTGCGCGCCTCGCGCTGCAGAGCCTGCATCGCATTGGGATGTCGCTTGAACTCCTCGTTGAGAATTTTCACGGCGACGCGAGAATCCGCGTCACGGGCTTCTTCCTTGCGGAGGTCACGGGCTTTGAAGACCGTGCCCATGCCGCCGCGCCCGATCTGTTCTTCGAAAACGAAACGGTCTCCGACGATGCTGCCGGTTCCGAGTGGCACACGATTTGTCATTTTGGGCTTCCCTGCCGTCTATTTTAGGTGCGACGTTCGATACGGCCGCTCAAGTCGTCTGGATGCAGCGACAGTGCGCGGCGTTCGCGGGCAGACTTTTGGCGAATCAATAGCGGCTGGGATCGCGCTTTTTCGACCGATAGCCTGTGCCGAAGACACGGTCCCAGAAAGCGCTCGTCACGCCGAAGTTGGTATGTGCGTGCCGATGATGGATCCAGTGCACGCCGCGCCTGTGTTGCAACCACCTGAACGAATGGGGGCCCACGCGCGCACTGTGTTCCAAGTGATGAAGCGTGCCGTAGCAGAGATATCCGGCCATGATGCCGGCGAGATAGAACGAGGTGATTTGCTCGCCGAACAGGGGAGCCAAAGCCCACCACGACAGAAACATGACGATGCCGCCTGTGAAGAAAGGTAGCGAGGTGAGTTGTTGAGGAAAGCGGTGGTGTGTCTGGTGGAGCGGTGTAAGGAAGCTCCACGGCGCGTGAAACAGCCAGCGATGGATCGCGTACTCCACCCAGCTGAATGCGAATACACCGGCGCACAGACAGATCAATGGCACAGCCCAACCGGTCGCGTGGCGCCACCCGCAATAACCGAGCGCGGCTAGGCAAGCCAGATCCGCTACATACGAAAGCCAGTAGTTGGTACGGCTTTCGGTAACGGCCCGCAACATAGCCATCAACGCCGGCCGCAAGCTCCGGAAAGGGTGAGTGGACGAATCGACCGTTCGATCATTCATTCGCCGCGACTCGGATCAAAGGCCTACCGCACAATCGAGCGCAACGGGTACCAGACACGTGGCGCACACATAACCGAAATAGGCGAGCTAGAAAACCGATAGGGATAGGGTATCCCATCAACGAGGCAAGCCACGCGTTTTCGAATATAAGCCGCGCGGAGTAACTAGACGGGCAACTCAGCGCCTTCAACGTCTCGAAATGCTTCAAGTTCTCGGCAATGTCCGAGCACCGAATGTTGGAATACGCGCACGCGGCCCACCATCAGGCTCACGATCAAGACGGCTTGGGTGCCAGCTGCCGCCCGCTGGTCGGGACTCAATTCGGCTGCAACACCGTGACCAGCCCGCCGTCCGAGAGCGTCGAGCGCTCCTGCCAATAGAAAGCCGCGGCGTGTTTGTTGTTCGAGTCGTGCGCTTGGGTCCACTGGTAGGTGCCCGTGCAGCTGGAAGCGCTCACGACTGAGAATTCCGCAGCAGAGATGATGTGATCGTCGCCATCGAAAAAACCGGGATGTTTGCAAAGGCCGACCACCTGCAAGCCTTGCGAAGTCTCACCGGCCGGGCAACTGGTGCCGACGCTATAGATCGGAGATGAGCCGTTATAGGCAATGGATGAAGTCGTGGCGTTCGAGCCCTGAGTGTCCACGCGATACGCACTGGAGAACAGTAGCTCAAAGATTTTCGCCTTCGCTCCGGCGACGGCCGCCGCGTGATTCGCATCTCCAGCGCTGGTAATCGTACTGTGGCAAGTCGAGCCGTAGGTTCTTCCGTACGCCACCGTATAGGTTTGCCCCGAAGCGGGTGTCATGTTCATGCCCATCGAAAATGGACTGCCTTGCGCGGCAAAGGGCAACGATCCGTCGTTATTGCCGGTCCATAAAGACGGCGAACACGATCCCCAGGAAATCAACGCGAGCGAACGCTTGTTCTGCCCGACCCAGTCCGCAGCCGCCACGCCGCTGACATTGCCAGCGTACTCACACCAGCCGTTGCCGGGCGCGCTCGAGTCTCCGAACAACGTCAGGATGTCTCCATTTTTACAGGTCGTTACAAAGCTCGCGGCACCGATCACGTTGTACCGGTTCGTCTGCAAGCCATCGATCATTCCGTTGATCGACACCACACCCGCAATTCGATCTCGCACCCCCCAGTCATAAGTGCCGACGCCGTTCGGCCCTGTGTTGGATGCCACTTCGAATGCCGTGCGCGCACCGGTGCTGTGACCGATCAGAACAATATTCTTCTTGCCGGGATATAGGCGGTTGATTTCCTGCACGAGACGATAACGCCACTCGTACGCGGTGGTGCAAGGATCGCCTTGACGAGTTGTCGTGCAACCGGGGTCGCCGACTTCCCAATCATCCAGGTAAGTCGCGCCTTGAGAATCGGAAGGGTGGTACGCGGAAGGTGTGGCTGTGTACAAATTGACCGCGGCGCTCGCCACGTTGAGCGTCACATCGGGATGGCTCGCTTGATAGGTGGCGATTTGCGTGGTGATGTCCGCATCGACTGCATTGCGAAGATCGTCGAGCGAATGCTGCGCATTGGGTCTCGAGCCGGCGGAGCTCTTTACGCCGTGCACGTAAAGTAGATTCAGCTCGAGGGACCCCGAAGTGTAGGCGCGGGCCGTGCCACCGAACACCAGCAACGCAAATAAGATCGAAGCGCCGCGAATCCTTCGAAGCATGTTTGCACGTCCCTGTGCCAGATTGTCACGGTCCGTACGAGTGCGCACATACAGCGGATGCACAGCGATGAAGGTCTACATGCAACGCTCGATCGGTGCACTTTCGAAAAGGCATGGCTTTGCCGCTGGTTTTTCTGCTGAAAGCAGCCCGCCGCTGTGCTTTGTCGGCCGAAAGTCGCCGACGGCGCTTTCGACCCACGCGCGCAAGGCGCGACTTTCGCGCGTTCAGCTCGCAGTGCAAAAGACGTGACTTTTTCCCGCTAGTTATTTGTGACTCAGGCGCAGCAGGCTTGCGATGCCCGCGATGAGCTCACGGGCTTCCACCGGCTTGGCGAGATGCATGTGGTATCCCGCCAGTAACGAGCGCTGTCGATCTTCCGAGCGCGCGTAAGCCGTAATGGCGATCGCCGGAATCGGCCCGCCGGATCGCTCTGAATCGAGGGCTCGCACTCGTCTCATGAGCTCGTAGCCGTCGACCAGCGGCATGCCGATGTCGCTTAAAAGGATGTCGAAACGTTGCCGAGTCAAGTGACCCAGCGCTTCTTCGGCGTTCGATGCGCAAATGGGCCGCGCCCCTCGACCCTCCAGAATGCGTGCAACGAGCGCACGTCCGTCCGGTTCATCGTCAACAATCAGCACGCTCACGTCATCGAGACGCGGGAGCTCGATCGCCTGGAGCGGATCGGCTTCAAACGCCGGTCGCTGACTATGAGTTGTCTCTTCACTACGCACGTGTGACACGGGCAGTGCAACGATAAACGTGCTGCCTTGATTCAGGCCGGGACTCTTGACCCGCACCGACCCGCCATGCAACTCAACCAAATTCTTGACGATAGACAACCCGAGCCCGAGGCCACCGTAGCTGCGAGTGGTCGTCGAATCGGCTTGCCGAAAGCGGTCGAACACGTGCGGAAGGAAGTCGGCGGAAATGCCGACACCGGAATCCTCCACGACGATCTCCACATGCGAGTTCACACGCTCGAGCACAACTTGTATGCGCCCGCCTTGCGGCGTGAATTTCACCGCGTTCGAAAGCAAATTCCACAGCACCTGCTGCAGGCGGCTGACGTCGCCCCGCACGAGACCGATGCTGGAATCCAGCAAGGTATGCAGGCGGATATGTTTGGCCGTAGCGGACTGTCGCACAGCATCGATGGACGCATTGATCACATCGTGCAGTTGGAAAGGCTGAACCTCGAGATGAATCTTGCCGGAGATAATTCGGCTCATATCCAACAGATCACTGATGATCCGGGATTGCGCTCGAACGTTACGGTCGATCGTATCGACGGCCCGCATGCGTTCGTCCTCGGAGAGCTGACCTTGACGCAGCAGCGTGGTCCAGCCCTGAATGGCATTTAGCGGCGTGCGCAGCTCATGCGACAAGGTCGCCAGAAACTCATCCTTCATGTGACCTAAGCGCTCGGCCTCAGAGCGGGCAGCGCGCTCGGAGACGAGAAATTGTTCACGCTCCGCTGCGATCTGATGGAGCTGAGCTTCTCGATCTCTCAATGTCTGGAATACGCGGGCATTGTCGATCGCGATCGCAGCCTGCGAGGCAATGCCGCCGACCAACCGTTCCGCTCGCTCCGAAAACATGCGTGGTTGCGGATGACCGAAGAACAGGCCGCCGATGACGTCGCCGGAGCTGGATGTGACCGGCGCGGCAAGATAACTGCAAACCGGAAGATGGCCCTCCGGCATACCGTTAAACGGGGCGTTCTTCCCATAGCGCGGGTCGGCTTGAATATTGTCCGAACGGACAACGCCCTCGCCGCGAAACGTGGGTCCAAACACCTCTGTCGCTCGAGGCATCGGAAACTTAGAGAACGCTTCGCGCGACGCACCGGATAGCGCGTACAACCAATAGGATTCTTTGTGCTGATCGCGAACGTTATAGAAAAAAGCGCCAAAGGCGGCGCCGGAAAGCTCGGTACCCGCGTCGGTGACGATCTGTACGATTCGATCGAGATCGAGCTGCGAAGCAACTGCCTGCCCCACGCGGTTCAGCGTTTCGAACGCGTGGACTTCGTCTCGCAACGCTTTTGCGGCTTCAAGACGCGCGCTAATGTCGTGAACGATCTTTGCCGCCCCGACGACCGAGCCATCCTGCGCTCGAATTGGAGACACGGTCAAAGAGACTTCGACGCGTCGGCCGTCCTTGCGCAAGCGAGTTGTCTCATAGCGCTCGATTCGCTGGCCGGCGCGCAACTTAGCCAGGATTTCCGCTTCTTCGTAATGCAGCTCCTCCGGGATCAAGCGCAGGATCGGTTGGCCCACCATCTCGGCGGCGTTCCAACCGAAAAGCCGCTCGGCGGCCTGATTCCAGGACGTCACGATGCCTTGAAGCGTTTTGCTGACGATCGCGTCTTCCGAAGAGGCCACGATCGCCGCCAAGTGGGCACGGTCTCGCTCAAGCTCTTCGCGGACATTATCGTCCTTGTTCTTAGCTGTCACTACATGGAATCCCTGTTATCGACGGCACGCAATGCCGTCAGGGATTGTGCCATCTCGCACGCGGCGCCACCTTAATCGGCCCTTTGGCAAACTGTAGGACAACGCCGCCTTCGAACGCAGCGTACGGCCTAGTCAGTCTGGATCAACGCGCCGAACTGCTCTTGGGTTCCGGCGCGAACGACCGCTGTAAGGCGCGACTTTTTGCGCGCTCAGCCCGCTGGGCAAAAGGCGCGACTTTTGCCCGCTAGAACTGCACGACGGTGCTCGGATGCGGCAACTCCGCGACCTGCTCCGCCGTCACTTTATCTTTGTATTGATTTCCGAAGTGGCTGCGAACGTGGTTCACCACATCGGCGATTTGAGCATCGCTCAGCACGGCGGCGCGGAAGCCGCTCACCGAATGACCGGAAGGAATTCCAAAAGGTGGCATCGCGTTTCGGCCGTTGAGCACGATGACCGCAATGTATTGCCAAGAAGCCAGCGCCGGGTTGTTTGCGAGCTTCGGATACGCCCCTGCTCCAATGGCCCCTTGACCAGACGGCATATGACATCCCTGACACACGTGGCTATAAACCTCAGCACCTTTAGTGGCCGTGAGTTTCGAGCTGGAAGTGGAACGCGGGTCGTCCGCGTACACAGTGCCTGTGACAGTGAGCACCAACGCGGTTAGCGCAAACAGTTTTGCGCAGCTGGGCGGAAAGCTCATGCCTTATCTCCAAGTGCAACCGCACGCTCATGCAAGCGCCCGACTGCATCGAGCGCCGATGTCACGGCACCTTCCTGCCAGCCACCGATGAACGAAGCATGCTCACCGGCCAACGCAATGCGTCCGTCGATCTGACACAGATCGTCATAGTGTTTGGCGCGCGCTTCCGGAGTCCAGAGGCCAAAGCATCCCAGGCTGAACGGCACGCGATGCCACGCGACCGCCACGCCATTGTCGAATTCCTGTCGGTACTGAGGATGGATCTGACTTCCATATTCCACTGCCTTCGCCACGCGCTCCTCAGGTGTCATCGCGGTGAATTCCATCGCATTCATGCCCCAAACATAGGCACCGAGCAGCACGCCCTTGCCGCTGCTTAGAAAGCCCGTGCTCGGGTAGCTGATATTGAGAATCGGCAGATTGGTGTAACTGATGCCGCCGTAGATTCCTTCGTCCTGCTCCCAGAAGCGCCGCTTGAATTGCAGACCGACTTTCACTGAAGACGAATAAGGCACCGCACCGATAGCGCTCGCCAGGGCACCGCCGACATTCATCGGAATCTGTGACAGAACGGAGAGCGGAATCGTGCAGACGCACCAGTCCGCTTTGGCTTGTTGTGGAGCGCCGCCCGATCGGCTATCGACATACGTGACTGCGACGCCGTGGTCGTCCTGATGAATGTCTGTGACTTTCGAGTTGTATCGGATCAAAGGCCCCAGCTCACGGCCGAACGCCTCGCCGAAGCGACCCATGCCACCGACCGGCTGAAAGATCGTCGCCTGCATGTCGAACATGTCGCCGGTGGCGATGCCACGCCAGAGCTGCGCCCGCAACGTGTCACTCAACCCGACGGGCTTGGAAAGAACGGGACGCGCGCTCAAGCCACCACCCGGATTTTTGTCGAAACCGCGTCGCACACTCGTCAGCTCATTCGAGACATAGCTATAAGTCTCATCGAGCGCGCCCCACTCACGCAGGGACTGCAGCAGCCTTTCCTGATCTTCCCGACTGACGGAAAGCTCGAGCGCATTTTGATGAGTCGCTTTCGCCAACAACTCCGCGACGTGGCCGTGGTAGTCGGCTTTGATCTCCCGATAGCGCTGCGGCTTGCCGCCGAATGCCTCAGTGTTGTGCAAGTAAGCGTTGTAATTCGTTTGCACGAACGGTTCGAGTGCAATGCCGAACTTCTTCGCATACGCCAGCATCCCGTGATGATGGTGAGGAATGCGCCACGGGCCGGGATTGATGTAGAGGTCTTTGTCGAACTCGCATCGTTGGCGGAAGCCGCCGAGCTCGGTGTAGACATCGCCGCCGCGCAAGCTCCAGGAGCGTCCGCCCGCCCGATCGTTGTACTCCAAAACCTGCACTTGATAGCCGGCATTGCGCAGCTCATAGGCCGCCGTCATGCCTGCCATGCCCGCACCCAGCACCAAAACAGATCGTCCCTTCGGCGCTCTACTAAGCTCGATCGGACCGCGATAAGGAGACTCGGCAGCGAAGCCTAGCGAATGCATGGCTTGATACATCGCGCCGCCGCCCGCGCAAACACCGATCATGCGTAACAGGTCGCGCCGACTTACTGCAGATCGGTTGGTGTCTGGATTCATTGGAAAGCTTTCGTACGCCGCTGGTGTTTGCGACTTTCAGAGGATTTCGTATGCATCGGGCGTGCCGTTGTGGCGGCTGGGGCCTGCCGGCACCAGGTCCTTCCTTTCGCGTCTGCGTGTCCGGCAGCATTACGTGAAGAGCGGCGAGCCCATATCATTCCGCGAATGGAAAGCACACGACTGCTGTGGTCCAAAGGTAGCTGCGCGATCCCTTGGCTTGCCCTGGCCGGAGTGCTCGCGGTGGCGGCTTTCATCAACCGTATCGTCGACGTCGATTCGTTGTGGCTCGATGCCGAGGCCTTGGTTCCCTCCGGGGCCTTGGAGAATCGCGGCGATCTGGTGTCCGTCTCCAAGCATCTTTTCGTTCGACTTGCATGGGGCATTCCCGCCATGGGCTTTGCGCTCGTCGCCATCGCGGCGCTCGCAATCGCCGCACAGGTATTCTGGAGTTGCGTCAAGGACCTTCCGGCGCGAGAGCGCTTGCACACGATAGCGCTGAGCGCGGGCCTCCTCCTTCTGGTACTGGCGCTCGCGATAGTCGGGGGAGACTGGGTGCTGAGCGAGCCGACGGTCACGTCCAGCCTGAGAAAGGCGACGATGCACAAGACAGCCGCGACTCACGCAGTCGAAGTCGATACCTTCTTCGACTACGTGGCCTGTGCGATCTTCGGCTTCCTGGTGTCGGCCGCGAGCGCCATTCTCGTTTCGCCACGCCACAGCGCCTTGTCCGCCGCGAACCTCGGTCGAAGGATCGGGCAGCTGAGAATGCTCCTTTATGTCGGCGCAACCGCTCTGGTTCTGAGAGCGATCGAAATGTATTCCCTCTATCGTTGGCCGGGAGCGTGGCTCCAGCAAGACATGGCGGCGCTCGTCGACAGCATCGCGCTCGCATTGAGTACCGCGCACGGCGCCTTCTTCAGCGCAGTTTTGCTGAGCTTGTATGTTCCTACGGCCTTCGTCCTACGTGCGCGCGCCAGATGGCTTGCAAACCATGTGGTTCACGGCAATGCCGAAGAGCGCAATGCATGGCTCATCAAAGTGGGCTTGGGCTTTTCGCCCTTTCAGGAGCTCGCCGGTGTGCTCGTGACGGTGACGCCCTTGATCGCAGGCGGCTCGGTCACCAAGCTGATCGAGCTATTGAACGGTTGAGCCCTGCGCCGAGCCTTGTGACACTATGAGCTATTCCGGGATCTCATCGTGGCAACCGAACACAGTCCTCTTCTTTCGCTGGTGACCACACCAGCCCTCGCCATTCGAATGGCTTCGCGAACCAGCAGGTCCGCTTGAACCTCTGGTTTCGTTTGCTCTTTACGTTGTTGTGGAGCTGGCGTCGACCGCCTTGCAGCTTGACGCACGGCTGCTCCACGCCGTTCCGGGTATGGCCTACGGATTTGGATACTGCCGTGCACGTCAACAACGGGGTGTATCTATCTCTGATGGACATCGCGCGATTGGACTTCATGATTCGCACGGGCACCTTCGCGACGCTACTGCGCAACAAGTGGTTTCCAGTCGTCGCCGCAGAGACCATTCAATTCCATCGCGCACTATTGCCCTTCGAGCGCTTCTACATCGAGACCCGGTTGATCGGCTGGGACGAGCGCACCTTTTATGTCCGCCAGCGCTTCTCGCGACTCCGTGTGGACGGAGAGCTCGTCGCCGACGCGATCGTTCGAGGGATCATGGTCAGACGCTCAGGCGGCACGATACCGATGCCCGAGCTCCTCAAAGCCATCGGCAACCCCCCACGGCCGGAGCCGATGCCCGCATGGATCGAGGACTGGGCCCGCGCCATGGATGCCAATCGCGAGCGCCTTAAACAGCAGAAGGCGCCGGCCGAATTTCGCGATCGCTAATGTCGCTTGCCGATCACGGACTGCAAGGTGTCGAAATCGAGCGGTTTCACGACGTGATGGTCAAACCCGGCCTCGCGGGCGCGTCGGCGGTCTTCCTCGGTGCCGTAGCCGCTCACGGCGATCAATAAAACATTTCGCAGCGCTTTCGCCGCGCGCATCCGCCGTGCGACGGCATAGCCATCCAGACCGGGCATTCCCAGATCCATCAATACGACTTCCGGATGAAATTGCGAGGCTGCGGCAAGCGCTTGCTCGCCGTTACCGGCGACGACGACTGAGTACCCTTGCAGACTCAAGAGCGTTGCGGTGCTCTCCGCGATATCCGGACTGTCGTCGACCACCAGCACGCGCCGACCCCCGTTCGAAACCGCTGTTGCCTTGGGCACCTTGGAAGTCGACGGCTCCGAACCGGCTTGGCTTCCGGCGGCGGGCCGTTCCGAGGTGGCGCCGGAGTCGGTCGGCAAGATCACCACGAATTCGCTACCGAGATGCAGGCCCGGACTGTGCGCGGACACACGTCCGCCATGAAGCTCGACGAGATTGCGCACGATGTTCAGACCAATCCCCAGACCACCCTGCGTCCGCGCCAATGAATGATCCGCTTGCGCAAAGAGATCAAAAACTCTCGGCAACATATCCGGCGCAATGCCGACGCCGTTATCCCGAATTCGGATCGCAACTTCCGGGCGCTGGGACAAAAAATCCGGCACTGTCACAACGACCGTCAGTGTGATCTCTCCGCCCCGCTCGGTGTACTTCGACGCGTTGTTGAGGAGATTCGAAAAAATCTGCTCGAGCCTTGTCGCATCCGCGTTCACCAACACCGCCGACGGCGGCATCAAAAGAGTAAGCCGATGCTCTTTCGATTCGATCATCGGGCGCACGGCCTCGACACTACGAGCAATGATCGCCTGCAGCTCGTGCTTTTCGAATTGCAGATCGATACGGCCTCGACTGAGGCGCGCAGCATCGAGAAGATCGTCGACCATGCGAACCATGTTGGTCACTTGCCGGTCGATCAAGGCGAGCGTGCGCTCGTTCAGTTCGTCATCATGCGGAGCGGCTTTGAGAATCTGCACCGCGTTGCGCAGCGGCGCCAAAGGATTCTGCAGCTCATGCGCCAACATCACCAGAAAATCGTTCTTCGACTTATCCGCAAGTGCAAGCTCCCGCACTCGCTGTTGCAGCGTGTCTTCCAACCGTTTGCGCTCAGTGATGTCATGGTGCGTCTCGAGAACCAGCGAACGCCCCGCTTCTTCGAACGGAATTTGATGAGCGGCCACCGCCAGCGACGTGCCGTCGCTCTTGTGATGAACGAGCTCGCCGCGCCATTGCCCGCGCTCCGCAAGTTGCTGCCTCGTCACGTGCACGTGGCCGACATCGATCGACAGAAGTTGCTGGACCCGTTTTCCGCATGCATCCGAGCGCGGGATGCCGTACAGCACTTCGGCGCCGCGATTCCAGTATTGAATGACGCCTGAGACGTCATGCACGAATATGGCATCTGTCGAGTGCTCGAGCAGCGCGGCCTGACGGGCGATCGCTTCCTGATTGCGCTTCAGCGTGTCGATGTCGATCAGCATGATGACGGCGCCGTCGATCTGTTTCTCGAAAGTCCGATACGGCCGGAGCCGCAGCTGATACCAATGCCCGTCCGGGCCCTGCACGTCGATCTCACGAATCGCCGCGGACTCGATGACTTCTTCAAGCAGGCGCGGCAGATCCCCCACATCGATCTTGAGCTTGATATCGCTGATGGGCCGGCCGACATCGCCGGCGATGAGATTGAACAGCTTCTCGGCCAGCGGCGTGAAACGCCGAATCTTCAAATCGCGCCAGACCATGACCATGGCCATCTGCACACTGCCGAATAAATTGTTCAGATCGTTGTTGACGCCATTGAGCTCTGTATTGCGATTCTGCAGCTCTTCGTTGACGGTCGTGAGCTCTTCATTGCTCGACTGAATCTCTTCTTTCGAAGTCTCGAGCTCTTCGTTGATACTCTGCAGCTCCTCATTCGCGGATTGCACTTCCTCATTGGCGGATTGCAGCTGTTCGTTCGCCGCTTCCTGCTGCTCGATGACGGATTGCAAGTATTCGCGGGTCGCGGCCAACTCTTGTGTGAGTTGCGCAATGTGCTCGTCTCGATCGCGCAATTCCGAGGGCGCATTACGGCGCGCGCGCGCCTTCGAGGCGGGTGCTTGCTTGGTCGCAGGCCTATGGGAGTCGGCCAAAGACTCGAACAACACCCAATAACAAGTTTGTGAATGGCCGCTTGGCACGGGGATGACCGTCAGCGCGATCTCGCGAAAGCCGCCGTTCGACTTTATCTTCAGGCCCTCTTGGTATTGCGCGCTGTTCTCTTTCATCGCCCGTTGCAATGCCGCCCGCAACGGGACGAGCAAACCGTGACGTGCCATTTTCAGAACATTGAGCGTTGCTCGCCCCGGCGCGGGCGTGAAATACAGTCCCGTGTCACCGCGAAACTGCACAATCTCCAGCTCATTGTTCACCAAGACGCCCGGCGGCACATACCGGGATAGCAGAGCACGATCCGCGTCTCTTTGCACATCAAGCCGAACATCGGGGCGTGCTTCGGTCCATCTCTCCACCGGTCGCGCTTCCGCGCGATAGGTTGACGGTAACGGCGGAATCGCAACGTCCGTGCGCCCGGGAGCGGCCTTTCTCCTGAAGATCTTGTGCCTGTTGCTGACAACCTCGTACGAGTCGCCTTGCCCGCCGAGCGATTCGGACGGCCCCAGAAACAGATATCCTTTCGGCTTGAGCGCGTACTGCAATACGGGCATCAGCTTTTTCTGCAGTGCCGGCTCCATGTAGATGAGCACGTTGCGGCAACTGATGAGATCCATGCGCGAAAAAGGCGGATCTGTCAGCACGTTCTGCCGCGCGAACACGCACAAGTCGCGAATCGCTTTGGTGATCCGATAACCCCCTTCCGCCTCGACGAAGAAGCGCCGCAGGCGCTCGGGCGTGAGGTCGGCTTCGATGCTCTTGGGATACACGCCGTTGCGCGACTTCTCAATGGAGATATTGTTGAGATCGGTCGCGTAGATGATGAATTGCGCCTGGCTGTTCACTTCCGTCGTGTATTCCTTCAGCGCGATCGCCAGCGAATAGCACTCCTCGCCCGTGGCGCAGCCCAATACCCAAATGCGCACGGCGTCATGACGCGAGCGGTCTTGAAACAGCGCAGGAAACACTTTCTGCCTCAAGGCCGAGAAAGCATCCGGATCCCGAAAGAAGCTCGTCACGCCGATCAAGATATCTTGATACAGCGACTCGATTTCTTTGGCGTTCGATCTCAGATATTGCGCATAGTCGTTTAGCGTGGGGAGTCGATGCAGGGCCATGCGGCGCCGGATGCGCCGATGCAAGGTATTTGATTTGTATTGGCTGAAATCCACGCCGCTTTCTTCGCGCAAGACCTGCAACACTTCTTGAAACTCATCGCTCGGCATCGGGTATGGGTTGGGACTGCGAGCACCTTTCGAGAAATGAGTGCTCAACGCCACCAGCTCCGCGGCGATTTGTGCCGGCGGCATGATGAAATCAACGCAGCCGCTGCTCGAGGCGCTGCGAGGCATGCCGTCGTGCTGCGCTGTGCCATCTTGCGCGAAGGTAATGCCGCCGGAAGCTTTGATCGCTTCCAGACCCAAGGTTCCATCCGTCGCGGTTCCCGAAAGCACTACACCGATCGCCCGATATCCCAAATCGTCAGCGAGCGAGGAGAAAAAAAAGTCGATCGCTCGATTCTGAGTACCCTCCGCATCGGCCAAATGGAGCACGCCCCCCCGCACAGACATGATGCGTCCTGGAGGAATCACGTAAAGGTGGTCGGCGAGGATTTGCGCCTCATCGCTTACTTCGATCACGTGCATTGTCGTGACGCGACCTAAGATGTCGGCCAACAGGCTGACATGGCTCGGCGCCAAGTGTTGAATAAAGACAAAGGCCAGACCGGTGTTGGTCGGCAAAGCTTCGAGCAACGCAATAAACGCTTCGATGCCGCCGGCCGAAGCCCCGATTCCGACGATTGCAATGGGAGGTCTAATAGTGCTATCGAGCGGCTCCGACGCAGGCTGGAACTTTGACTCGGACTTCGAGGGGGGTGTGTTTTTTCCGCGCGGCATGCTTAGCAAATGACTCGTTGATCGGCCTGTCCCCAAGGCAATATTCTACATGCCTCTTATCGCGTGAGGTCATTAGGTTTTCACACGGAGCTATGTTTACAGACTCATGGGGTCGAAGCGCATAGTCCGGACGAGGCCGTTACACGCATCGTGCATGATGCCCACGAATCCAGCCCGGAAATTCCCGAGCACTTACGCATCGAAGCGAGCTTCGCGGCAAAGCAGGCTGGCGAATTGAGTTTATGGACGGCGACCCGGCTCTTTGAGCAAAGAGCCAATCTCGATCGCGCGCCGCACCGACAAATGAAAGCCAAAAAAAGGCCGTTTATTGGGAATACATCAAACCAAAAGGTACCTGGCTGAAGCTCAGGCCCACGCCACGGCCTTCCATGAACTGCGGATGCGCCTGGCGACCGGTTCTGAATGCCAATTCAACAAATCCTCAATCAGCGGCACTTCTTCGCTTTGACTTTCAGAGCGAATTTGGTGACGTCCTTCGGCGCTTCGCACAGCTTGTATCGATTTGCGGTGCATGCTGAGAATTGTAGCTGCGCACCTGCGCGTTCTGTCCAATGTGGCAAGTTGATTGTGAATGCCATTCATGTCCGGTCGAACTGATAACTCGACAACCCTGTACGACCTGCACCGCGCGGCCGCTGCGTTCTTGATTACGGATTTGAAACTCGCGCTCGCATCGCTGGATACGGCCACGTACTACACCGCCGAGCGCCGCGCACGAGGCTATCAGAACTCGCGGGGTGTCTATCACTTTGTTATGCGGTCTCACGCCCGGATCACCCTTACGCCCGAGGAACGTCAAACCATCTCGTGGCTCTTGAGGCGCCTGAACGCTCGGCTCGAGGCGGAAGCTCGAAGATGCTGACTCGATTCCGTGCGACGAGCCGCGGATGCCTGCGGTTCTCCGCGTTGCTATTTAGCTCGACAGGCGCCGCACCGTCTCCATGCAAGCGCGTGCGTTGTGATAAGGGCATTTCCCGATGCCGATCTTAGGAAAATCGGCGAGCACCGCGCCATCGCGTGTCACGCCGCCGAACCACTCGCCGTGCTCGCGATCGATCAAGCGCGATTCGATAAAGCCCCAGACACGCATCGCCGCGTCGAGATACTTGCAATCTCCAGTAAGTTGAAAGGCGTTGAGAAATCCAACGACGGCCTCGGCCTGAGCCCACCACTGTTTGTCGGAGACCGTTACGCCCGATGGTGAGAACTCATAAACCAATCCGCCATCGAGATCCATCCCCTCTTCCAAAGTCATGCCCGCCAGGTCAATCGCAAACTGTTGCGTGCGCTCGATGAGACCGGAGTCGCCGAGCGCCTCGGCGGCTTCGACGACCAGCCAACTACACTCGATGTCCTGCCCATAAGAGAAGACGTCCGCCGCCGGAGTCCAGTCCGGCTTGAAATGCTGAATCAAATGCCCGGTGTATTGATCGCGGATGCGATTCTGCATGCACTCGACCAACGCGATGGCCTGGCCGCGCAAAGACTCGTCCGGCCACGCCCGCCACAGATTCGTGTACGCCTCCATGATGTGCATCATGGTGTTCTGAGTTTTCGCGGCGGTGCGTGCCGCATTCTCGTCTATGGGTGTCCAGCGGAACGTGCGCGCCTCGAAGTAGCCACCGTGCTCGGGGTCATAAGCATGCTGTTCAATCAGGCGATGCAAGGAAATCGCATGCTCGAGCGCTTTGGCGTCGTGCGTCGCGCGGTAGTACTCGCTTAGACCGTAGATACCAAAGGCCTGCGCATAGATTTGCTTGCGCGTATCGAGCGGCTCGTTGCTGGCGGAGATACTCCAATAAAGACCGCCTTGCTCGCGATCCCAGAAACGATTGCAGAGCGTTGCAAAGGCGGCGTTAGCCATCTGGAGATACGCCGGGGTTTGGTAGAGACGAAATGCGGCCGCAAACGTCCACAGGATGCGGCTGGTCAGAACCGAGCCCCGCGCGGCATTTCGGTCGGCACGCGACGCATTGTCGAGGCAACCCCAGAATCCGCCGTGCGGGTCGCGAGCGTGGCGCAGCCAGAACGGCAGAATATTAGTCGTCAGCTCATCCTCGACGCGGTCGCGGAAAGCGGACAGATCGATTTCGTGGTCGGGCATGCGGGTTCAAGTGATGTCTTGGTTTAGATACATTTGATCGCCGATGACGGCGCACTGCAAGCCTTGTGATAGGCGCCGCTCGCGACATCACTCGTGCGGGCCCGTTGTTTGAATCCAATGGGTGACGCGGCGACTCAGGGCGTTGTCGCAGAGCCGATCACGCGCCAACCGAAAGGGATGTGCGCTCGGGAGCCGCCGCTTCTCGATTCAATTGACTATGCAGACTCGCGGCGACCGCGGTCCCGATGCGGAATACCGCGGAAATACTTTCGACGGGGCTCATCAAGTCCGCGCGGTTGAGCAGAGGCCCGACGACGTAGACGCCCGGCCAATCGCTCAATGAGTAGTCCTCGGCCATCGAGAAACCTCGACCTCCCGCGACAACCGGCAGTTGAGTGGCCAGTTGCCTCAACAAGGGCGCCGGGCTCGTGTGCACAACGCCGGCGCCCGAGCAATTGATGACCAGATCCGCATCCAATGTGGAGGCCGCATCATCCGGTTGCTGCAGAATGTCGATGCGGTACCCGCTGAGTTGCGGACGAACCGCGCTCACACGTGCCGGCACTACCCGCAGACGATTCTGCTGAATGAGCTCGCGAGCGGTTTGGAGATAGGGCTCCGGCGAAGTGCGCTCCTCGGCGTAGCGCGACACGGGACATGCCGCCCCATCGGCGGACCGAACGCGGCCCGGCAGCACGCCGCTTGGCGACAGCGTTATCGCATTGACGATGCGCTCCGAGAGCCGCGGATGATTCATCGCACAGTGCAGGCTTTCGACGGCAGACGCCGCCGCCCCGATGATCACCAATCGAATCGAGCCTGCAGGCTCTCTTTCTAGGAATCGATCGAATGCACCACGCAACTGAAAGCTGCCGCAGTGAACCTCATCGGTGAGATAGCTGTGATCGCTGGAAGCGTCACGCTGAGGCAAGAACTGATCGCGACGGGGGATCGAGCCTACCGCCAGTACTACGAGACGCGATTCGATCTGCCCGGTCTGCGTCACCACGCGATAGTTTCCGGCAGGCAGGCGGCGCAACTCGACGACTTCGTCCGTGCGCAACTGCACTTGCATGAGATTCAGTCGAGCGGCCTGCGCCATCGCCTGCGTGAAGACGCTTTCGGAGAATTGCCCGAACACGTGGCGAGGAAGGTACAGCTCATCGAAGCGATGCGCGGCGAGGGCGGATTTGTTTTGAATCCACCAGGCGCGGTCGTCGGCGTGTTGCGAATCTGCCAGGCGATGCAATTCTTGGGGGCGGGCTTGCAGCCAGGCGGAAAATGGCGGGCAGCGCGACTGCTCCAGGGTGTCGATGAGCAACGCGCCCCGGTCGGACTGTGCACCATAGCCAATGCCGCGCGCGAACTCTCCAGTCTTGTCGAATGCGACAACGCGGATAGGAAGCCGCGCTGGGCTTGCGTCGTCCCGCGCGAGTCGTTCCGCCAGCTCGACCAGCACTCGGGCGCCGGACAAGCCCGCACCGATCACCGCGATGTCGCAGGATTCGACCAAGACACACCTCCATGTGCTCTACGGTGGTTCTCCGCTGAAAGCAGCCTACGGCCCTTTCAGCCCGCGGGCAAAAGGCGTGACGTGTTCCAGATCCGTTATACGGGACACCAGCGCCCACGGATGATCGTCACTCGCATTGTTCCGGGGTTAGGCAGGCCACCACGGCTTCGGGCACGTCGCGCGCCGATCAAAGGTGCAGCCGATAGAAACGATTCGCGTTGTCGCGGAAGATCTTGCGGCGGTCGGATTCGGATAGTCCGCTCAGGGCGCGATCGAGCAGCTCTATCCATCGCCACAAAGGCGTTGCCAACAGGCATACCGGCCAATCGCTACCGTAGATGACGCGGTCAGGGCCGAATGCCGCGATGGTCTCATCGATATAGGGACGCAGCTCGCGCTCGCTCCAATGCTTCCGATCCGCTTCCGTGCAGAGACCCGAGAGCTTGCAAACGACGTTTGGGTGCTGTGCGAGCGCGGCCAGATGCGCTTTATATTGCTGGAGCTGGCCCGCCTTGATGCCCGGCTTGCCGCAATGATCGAGAATCATCGGCACCCCGGAGGTTTGCTCGACAAACTCGAGCACGCTATCCATCTGTGTGGAGTCAACCGTGATCTCGAAATGAAGGTCGAACTTCTGCAGTAAATTGACACCGGCGACGAAGCTCGCGCTGAGCATCGTTGCACGCGGGTCCGCTTCGGATTGCAGAATACGGCGGATGCCTTTAAGCGCCGGAAAACACGCGACCATGTTCTCGATCAAAGGCTCGATCGCCACGCCGCGCTCCAAGGGAGCCTTGGCCACGATCGCTTTGATTCGCGGCTCGCGCTTGGCTTCTTCCTCGACGAATTCGATCTCATCGATGACCGCGCCGGTATTGGATTGCGAGTCCACGTCGCATTCGAGAAAGACCATGGCTTCGACCGGCAAGCTCTGAGTGTCGCGCTGATAGTCCTCGACTCGATACGGCCGATCGAGCACGGCGTCGCCTTTCAGCCACGAGTAAGGCAGGCGCTGCGGATCCCAGAGGTGAACGTGCGTATCGATGATCGGGAACGATGGCATATCAACGACCCCGCTTGGACTTATGTCGTCCAGCCGCCATCGATCACGTGGATCGCGCCGGTGGTGAACGCAGATTCGTCGCTGCCCAGGTAAATCGCAAGGGCTGCGATTTCCTCTGCGGTGCCGAGGCGGCCCATCGGTTGCCGCGCGATGAATGCGGCCCGTGCGGCCGCTTCGTCGCCCGTGTTACGAAGGCGCTGGGCGAGCGAAGGCGTATCAACCGTACCCGGGCAGATCGCATTACATCGAACGCCTTGCTTCACAAAGTCCGTCGCTACCGATTTTGTGAGACCGATGATGCCCGCCTTGGTCGTCGAGTAGGCAAAACGCAGAGGCACCCCGTGCACACTCGAAGCGACGGATGATACGTTGATGATAGAGCCACCGCCGCCTGCGATCATTCCCGGCAGAAAAGCTCGGACCATACGCATCATGCTGGTGAGATTGATCGTTACGGACTTCGACCAGTCTGCGTCGCTGCACTCGAGAATGGTTCCGTGATGAACGATGCCGACCGCGTTGAAAAGCACTTCGATCTGGGGCACGCGCCGACAGAGATCGCCGATAGCCGCGGCATCGGTGACATCGAGCGGCTCGATTTGGATGCTTGGACTCACGGCGCCCAGCGTCGCCAGGCTCTCCGCATGGATATCGACCGCGATCACGCGCGCGCCCTCGCGCGCAAAGGCCAGCGCGGTCGCGCGCCCTATTCCGGCGGCTGCGGCGGTGACCAGGGCTGTTTTTCCGGCAAGTCGCATACTTTAGTTCGGGGTGGGGCTGTCGCGCGGGATGCTTTCCAGGCGCAGATCATCCCACAGCTCCGGTGGAATCTTCGCGCGTTGCCACTCAAGAATCGAGTCGATTTCCTGAGCAGACCGCGCACCGACGAGCACCGATGTCATCGCCGGATGCGCGGCGGTGAATTGAAAGGCAACGGCCGGCAGTGCGACGCCGTGGCGAGCACAAATTCTCACCAGCTCATCGCGGCGCCGAACCAGCGGCTCGCCGGCGGCGTGGTAATCGTAAGTCGATCCGCCTGCAAGAAAGCCGGAATTAAGAACACCGGCGGCCAGCACGGACACTTGGCGGCGTGCGCAGGCATCTAAGAAACCCGAAGTAAAGGCGGTGTGATCGAGCAAGGTGTAGCGACCGGCCAGCAAGATGCAATCGATTTCCGCGCTGGCCAGAATCTCGTACCCAATATCCCACTCGCACACACCCAATCCAATCGCGTCCACGCGACCCTGCGTTTTGAGCCGATGCAAAGCGGGCAACGCCTCGTCCAACAGCTGCTTCACGAGTGCACGATGACCGCTGGCGTGCGACAAGCGATCGACATCGTGAAGCAGCAGCATCTGCACACGATCCACGCCAAGTCTACGCAGGCTCTCGTCGTAGGCGCGCTCGATGCCCGCGCGGCTGTAATCGAACCTCGGTGTGAAATTCAGCGGCTCGATAAAGTGATCGTGAGTTTGAGTCTCTGAGCTGGGCTCGAGCACTCGTCCCACCTTCGTTGAAACGATTCGCCGCGCATCGTTCGACTGTGTCAAGAAACGACCGAGCCGCTGTTCAGCCAATCCAAGACCGTACAGCGGCGCGACATCGAACCAGTGAATGCCGCTCCGCTCGGCTGCAGCGAGTGTCGCAGCAGCGTCCTCATCGCTTACGCGCGAATAAAGATTTCCAAGCGGCGCGACCCCCAGGCCCAGTGGCCCAAGACTCAGGCGGGTCTTACCAACTGAGCGAATCGCACCTAGTCCGTTCATGCTCACCAGCAAGTAGATGGGTTACTAATGAAGCCACGTCGCTGGCCGCGGGGCAAGTGCTTCAGGCCAGCTCATTACTGATTCGTTGCGCGGCATCCCGCGTGGCGTTCGCGGCTTGAGTCAGGCTGATCTTTGCAAAGCGGCCGCCGATAAAGGGCATCACGAGCGCTGCAACCTCCGACGGTATTCGGCCCACAATGATTGCAGCGGCAATGTCGGTAACGGCATCGACGTAGGCGCTGGGTGAAAAGAATAATCCCATCTCGCGAATCGACTCGGCTTCGCGCTCGATCGCAGCCCAACGATGCTTGTCCTCTTCCGACGGCTGCATTGCCTTCCAGGCGGCGCGGACTGCATCTGTCTGATAAGCGAACAACACGCGGCCGGATGCCGATTGATTAAGTGGGCGCCGATATCCGACCCGCACGGCAAACCCGAGTACGTCTGGACTTTCGACACGCGCCACGACCACCATGTCCGTCCCGCTGGCCACCGTGAGGTGGCAGCTCTGGAACGTCTTCTCCGAGAGTTGCTCCATCACCGGAAGTGCTTTGGCGAGCAGGTTTCGCTGGGGCGGCGCGCGCATGGCGATGTCAAACAGCTTGCGAGTCACCGAGAAGCGGTCCGAGTCCGTGCGCGCGAGATATCCGAGCCGTTCCAGCTCGATGACCATGCGGTAGATCTCGTTGCGAGACTTACCCAGGGCGCGAGCCAGCTCCGAGACCGCGTGCGGCTCGGGCTGCCCCGACAAAAACTCCAGGACTTCCAGTCCCTTCTTCAGTGCAGGGGCTTGGTAGTTGTCCTCGATCATGGGCGGCGCATCGTGGGTCCTAAAAGCCTGGGTTGGAGCTACAGCCTTGACAGGTCATATCACTAATGGAACATTCGCTCAAATTTGAGGACTCGCCAATGACTCGCATCATATCGTTGAAAATGCATGATCTGCGTTTTCCAACTTCGAAATTCCTCGACGGCTCGGATGCGATGAATCCCGACCCGGACTATTCCGCGGCTTATGTCATCCTCGAAACCGACCACCCCCAGCGCCTGGCAGGACACGGGTTTACGTTCACCATTGGGCGCGGAAACGAGCTTTGCGTTGCGGCAATCGAGTCCTTGAGGCCTTTCGTTGCGGGCCGATCGCTCGAGGAAATCGTCACTGATATGAGCAGTTTCTGGCGTTCGCTGGCCGGTGACAGTCAGTTGCGGTGGCTCGGGCCGGAAAAAGGCGTCATTCATCTCGCGCTCGCGGCGGTTGTTAATGCTGTTTGGGATCTTTGGGCCAAGGTCGTCGGTAAGCCGGTGTGGAAGCTGGTCGCCGATTTGGCGCCCGAGCAAATTATCGCCTTGATCGACTTCCGCTACATTCAGGACGTTCTCACGCCGGACGAGGCTTTGGACATTTTGCGCCGCCAGGCGCCCAACCGGGCCGCGCGTGAAGCGCAGCTGCGCGCATCCGGCTATCCCGCCTACTCCACTTCCGTGGGATGGCTCGGCTATGACGACGACAAAGTCCGCCGGCTATGCCGGGAGGCGCTCGCGCAAGGCTGGGACAATTTCAAAATCAAAGTGGGTCGCGATCTCAATGAAGACATCCGGCGCTGCGCGATCGTTCGAGAGGAAATCGGTCCGAAGCGTCGCATGATGATCGACGCCAACCAAGTCTGGGAAGTGGACGAAGCCATTCGCTGGGTGGGTGCGCTGGCCCAGTTCGATCCTTGGTGGATCGAGGAGCCGGTGAGCCCTGACGATATTCTCGGCCATGCAAAGGTTGCACGCGCCGTCCGTCCCATTCGCGTTGCAACGGGTGAGCATGTCGCCAACCGTGTGATGTTCAAACAGCTCTTTGAGAGTAACGCTATCGATGTCGCACAGCCCGATGCCTGCCGGCAAGGTGGGCTCAACGAAGTGCTGGCCGTGCTGCTGCTCGCCGCGAAATTCGGCAAGCCGATCTGTCCGCACGCGGGCGGTGTCGGTTTGTGCGAATACGCTCAGCACATCTCGATGATCGATTTTGTCGTGGTGAGCGGAAACTGCGATGAGGCCATGACCGAGTATGCCGGCCATCTGCATGAGCACTTCGTGGATCCGATTCAGATCGAGCGCGGGCATTACAAGGCGCCGCTGAGCGCCGGCTTCAGCGCGGAGATCAAAGCAAAGTCGATTGCCGATCACGCGTTCCGCTGATGGACGCGACATTTCGCGATGACCTCGCGTTTCTTCGGAAACATACGGACGTCATCGTTTTGTCCGACGAGCAAGGCACGGCGCAAGTTGCGCTCGCTCCCGTTTTGCAAGGCCGCGTGATGACGAGCACCGCGGAAGGGGATTCCGGCCGCAGCCTGGGTTGGATCAACCGCGAGCGGATCGCATCGGGTCAGGCCCGTCCGCATATCAACGTCTTCGGCGGAGAAGACCGCTTCTGGATGGGGCCTGAGGGCGGTCAGTATTCGATCTTCTTCGCCAAGGGCGCACCGTTCGATCTCGCTCATTGGTTTGTGCCGGAAGCGCTGGATAAGTGGCCTTTCCAAACGCTCAGCCACACTCGGGAACGCGCACAGTTCGCCGCGGATTTTGCGCTCACGAACTATTCCGATACTCGCTTTGAAGTTCACATCGAACGGGAGATTCGCTTGTTGAGCCGCGAGAGCGCTTGGCAAAGTCTGGGCCTGCCGGCGCTACCCAACATCGCGCTCATCGCTTTCGAATCCAACAACAAGCTCGTCAATGCAGGATGGGAACCGTGGCGGAAGGAAACCGGTCTGCTATCAATCTGGATTGCGGGCATGTTCAAGGCCTCGCCGGCCGCCACGATCGTGGTTCCCATTCAGCCGGGCCCGCAGTCGGAGCTCGGTGTCGCCGTCACCTCCGACTACTTTGGCGCCGTTCCCGCCGACCGACTGAAAGTGACAGAGAACACAGTGCTCTTGCGTGCCGATGCAAATTTTCGCAGCAAGATCGGCATCAATCCCAAGCGCAGCTGCGGAAAGCTCGGAAGCTACGACACGCGCCAACGCGTACTGACACTCGTGCAATTCACCCAGCCGCCGGGAGTGCACGACTACGTAAGCTCGCTGTGGAAACTGCAAGATGATCCCTACAGCGGCGATGCATCCAACGGTTACAACGACGGTCCGCCTGCGCCGGGCGCGACGCCCTTCGGGCCTTTTTATGAGTTGGAGACGTCATCTCCCGCTGCGGCGCTTGCGCCGGGCGGCAGTCTCAACCACACCCATCGAACGATCCATTTAACGGGACCGGAAAGCGGGCTCGATACCGTGGCTCGTGCCGTCCTGGGTGTTTCCGTAACGCAGATCGCAACCGCCCTTCCACTCAAATAGGTCCGCGCCCATGGCTGCAACGAAATCCCGCATGTTCGTCACCGCAGACGGTCGGAATCTGCTTTTCACGTTCTGCCTCGTCAGCTCGTTGTATCTCCTCTGGGGATTCTGCAACGGAATGATCGACGTGATGGACAAGCACTTTCAGGAGCAGCTGCACCTGACGCTGTCGCAGTCCGCTTGGGTTCAGTTCGCCCACTATCTCGGCTACTTTCTCATGGCACTACCCGCCGGCGCCCTGGCGAGCAAGCTCGGATATAAGAGCGGCATCGTCGCAGGCCTGCTCATGGTTGCGGCGGGTGGGCTCTGGTTTCTCGCGGCAACGCAAATCGCGCAATTCTGGGCGTTCCTGCTGGGCGTTTGTGTCATTGCTTCGGGTCTTGCGTTCCTGGAGACAGTCGCGAATCCCTATGCAACGGTGTTAGGCGACAAGCGCTACGCCGCCGTGCGGATCAACCTCGCGCAATCTTGCAACGGCATCGGCTGGGTCTTGGGGCCAATCGCCGGAAGCTTGTTTTTCTATTCTGTGGACACTCAGGGCCGTAGCACCGGCAGCGAAACGTTATATATCCCGTATGTGGGCGTGGCTATCTTGGTGCTGGTTCTGGCGGTGATTTTCTATTTCGCTAATGTCCCGGATCTCGAGACGGAAGATGAATACGGCTCGAGCGATTCGGATGGGACGAGCTTGCGCTCGATCTGGTCGCATCCTCACTTCGCCATGGCGGTGGCGGCGCAGTTCCTCTACGTCGCCGCGCAAACGGGGATCTTCAGCTTCTTCATCAACTACATGACGTCTCAAGTGCCCGCGATCCCGCAGAACTGGCACACAAATATGGAGAGCGTCGCTGCGAACACGGGATTCCTGCAAGGTTGGCTCTCGGGCTGGTTTCGAGCCGACACCGCGGGTGCGCTGGTGATCAGCAACAAGGGCGCCGCCAATCTTGCATCGCTGGCGTTTATTTTCTTCTTGGTCGGCCGCGTGGTGGGCGCGGGACTGCTGAGGAAGATGGCCGCACACCGGGCACTCGCACTGTATGGCGTCATCAACGTGCTCATGACCCTCGTCGTCTTCGCAAAACTCGGCTGGCTTTCCGTCGTCTGCGTGTTCTTGAGCTACTTTTTTATGTCCATCATGTTCCCGACCATCTTCGCGCTGGGCATTCATGGCTTGGGCCCATTGACGAAGCGCGCCGCGGCGTTCCTCGTAATGGCCATCATCGGCGGCGCCATTGTCCCCAAACTGATGGGCCACATTGCGGACGAAACCGACCTCTCGCGCAGCTTCATCGTGCCGATGGTTTGCTTTGCGCTGGTTGCGCTCTATGGGTTCAAGTGGAGTGAGCTGAGCCGACGCCGAGCTGCTTGATTCTCAACAAACGCACGCAGCCGGAGTGCATGTCT
>Ga0307515_10005451_pt1 | contig 25780 bp, 3 predicted proteins | sample 17_EM_MG_FD_194513 | JGI IMG/M metagenome (GOLD analysis project Ga0307515, IMG submission 194513) | Populus trichocarpa ectomycorrhiza microbial communities from riparian zone in the Pacific Northwest, United States - 17_EM | ecosystem: Host-associated > Plants > Roots > Unclassified | place... | reverse complement strand
ATAGGGTTTTTCCTCCCCCAAACTGCAGGGTTTTCTTCCTGTAAATACACAAGTTTTCCCCCTGTGACGGAGTAGTCTGCGTGGGCCTAGATAGGATCCGTATCAGACGTTAATCAAAGAACTACTACTATATACCTAACTGCTAGCAGCGGATCTAATAGTTATTAAAGATAGTATAGCCGACCTAGACTTAAAAGCCAAAGGCGACGGAGCTGGTAATAACACTAGTAATAAAGCTAGTAAAGTTAGTAATTAACTAACGCCTTATAAATTGGGTATATACTTTCCCTCTATAAAACGGCCTTATCTAATAATTATTAGGTAATAGAAATGACCGCAGTAATAAGGATAATAAGGGTAAAGAGCCACCTTCTTTAGAAGAGCTAAAAGATCTCTTTAGCGTATCTACTTATAACCATATTAAACTTATAGTAAAAGACGTTAATAAAATAGATAGTCTAGCTAAGGGAATTAATATTATAACTATTCCCTAGGCTAGACAGAAGCTAAAGACCTACGTAGTAGCTAATTAAGAGTTCTTAATAGCTAATAAGGTGGATAATATTAGTAAGTTATAGATATTAAAAATATTATCACTATAACCTAATAACCGCGACACGTAGACAATCCGCTTATTAGAAAGGAGGGTAATTATATAAAAAAAAGCACGGGAGGCGAGTTATCCTTAGTACTAAAAAAGCGGAAGCTTAATTAGTTTAAGTGAGATAACATTATTAATTCTAATTCTAATAACTCTGCTAAAGATAGTAGTGGGGGTAGTAAGGGCGGCGAGGGTGGTAATAGCCTACGTCCCTAGAAGTAATAAAGGCTACCTACCTTTTATAAAGACTTGCCTTCTGGCCCTTTTATCCCTGTCCTTAACCTTAACTTTTAATACCCGTAAGTTAACTAGTAAGTAGTATTTACTCTATAGCCTACTAGCCCTTCGCTTTAGGAGCCTACCCTTCTTTATAGTATTAAACTACTGCATAATAAGGCTAGCAGTTATATTTATAATAAGGATAAGGATAGTAATAGCGATGGCGTCGCTAATAACTAGAGCGACGTTTTAAACCTAGAGCCTACTATAAAGTGCCGTACCTAGGCTAAAAAAGATAAAATTAATGAAATAAACTTGGGTGATAAATAGGAGATTGATGATATTTTAGGGGAAAGAATAACTAAGTTAGGGCGCGAATATAAGGTAGCTTAGAAGCTAACCTAGGTTTATAAAAGCGGGCTTTTAAATTCTAAAGATGCCCTTAAGTCTTACTAAAGACGCGTCCAGTATACTAAGGTTAGATTACCGTAGGTATACTTTATAAAAGTAAAGAGTAGAGCTGCCGTATATAAGGGACGGCGGTAATACTTTAGAATATCCTCGTTCTTAAATGGCGGTGCTCTTTTTTAGCTTGGAGGTTTATTTCTAGTTTAGCACTCTTATCCTTAGCGCATTTAGTAGGAGTATTTTATAATTACTAGTTTAATAGATTTAAATTCTTTATATACTTTATATGCTGGTAAAACTTTAATTACCGCCCTATATAAGCTATATTCTCGCTTAGCTAGTTATATTATACTATATAAAATAAAAGCGATAAGGTAAAAGCGTGTATAATAGAGTATTTTTAAATAATAAATTTTTTAGTAAGCGGCTTATTGCAATAATCTAATATATATAGCCTTTTGGTGTAGCACGTAAAAACATATAAGCCCTTAGTAAGAATTTATAGGGTAATTAGTATTTAAGTGTGTCGCCTCTATACTCTTATAACCCTAAATTTATTATAACTACTTTAGCCGAAATTTATAGAGCAAGCATCCTTTATAAGAGAAGTAATTAAAGATTAGCTAGAATTAAGGACCTTTTTCCTAGTCTTTAAAAATGTCCCTAATAAAAGAAGTCACTATTGGGCTGTAGATTGTCTGCCGTAGTAGCTAACTAGTAGGCTTAATATTGTATCTTACTTTCGTTTTAATTTAAAGGACTTTATAGGTTAGTATTATGGTAAAGCTAAGGCGCTTCCCTTATAAAATAAAGCGTGTAAATTTACTAATTATAGTATATACCGTCCAGACCCAAATTAATACTACTATATCTCCTACATTAAACGCATCTTTAATAGCCTCCCTGCTCTAATTAAGACTGGCCACTTAAAAATAGAAGGAGGTATTATACCCTCTAAGCTAGGAAACGCTATTAGGATTAAAAGATTTTATAAGGTAATTAAGGGCTAGTTTAATTATTAAGGCCGCGTATTTAATATTAATTGCTATATAAACTATAACGAGGCGTATAAGGAGTGGGAATATATATTTAGCGTTAAGAATATTAAGTATTAGCTTAGCCACCCTAAGAGTAAGGGTAAATATAAGTAGTATAGATTAATGCCAGAACCTAAAAAGCTAAAAAGGAGCGACTATTTTTCTAAAGAGCCTACCGATTATTTATTAAGTAAGGTACTTATATATATAGTTAGGGTATCCTATATAGATGGATTGCCTATTTCTTAAACTAGAGGCGACTTTAGTACTACTCTGTACTATTACGCACTTATTAATAATAGTGCCCTTCTTTTAGCTTAGAGATCTATTTTTTATTATATATTCTATTCCTAGCTTAATCTATTTATAGCACATTTCCTATTATATAAGGGCTGTATAAAAAGTCCATAAAAGTATTACTTTTTTAAGGGCGGTGAGTAAGAGCTACTTATTACTACTTATAACGCTATAAATAATAGAAAATACGAGGCTAAAACTACGTTTACGACCCGGCTAGCTAATTTAAATTATATAATATAGCTAAAACCAAGCGGTAGTCCGAATAATATAAAGTCGGGCGTTAATAATTAATTAACTTATATATATAACGTAAAGGCGCATAAACTAGCTGTAGTTAATTTGCCTTATAGATAAGAACGAGCTACGAAAATTTAATCCTTATAAGATATTTTAGTTAGTAGAGGGGCTATATATATCTAGTGACCCCAATATATAGCTAAAATACGCGTTATAGCGGACGCCTTACCCGTTTTACTATTTGGCTAGTAGCCTAATTATATACGTAATATTCTACGCTAAAGAGCTTTAATAGTAGAGCAGGGTAAATTTAGCCGTAACTTAGCCTAAGAGGTAGCTGCTTAGCAATTCGTTTTATATAAGCCTTCCTATTAGGCACTAACGCCTAAGCAGCTATAAACCTATTAGCTATAGTAATACCTCTATTCTCCCTTATAAATTTCCTTTAACCTTACTTCGCTAATAGTTTATAGCGCAGTTCCGTAAAGCTGCTCTTTATTTAAGCCTATAATCTACCTCTTTTTATATTTCTTATATTCTACCTCTTAGTTATCTAGCAATTCTATTCTCACTATTAAGGTAAATATTAGCTTAGCTATTTTACCCCGCGCAGTATATACCTAATTACTTACATCTTCTATAATAGTTGTGCTTTAATGCGTATATACTTTATAACCTTTTATTTTAAAACAAGTTTCTAAATTAGCCGCCATTCCTCCTTAGACGGCGATCCGTAATTAAAAACACTTTATAAAAGATAGTATTTACTTAATATTTTACGTCTATAGAACACCTCTCCTTTATAGCCACTAATCCCGCTAACTTATATAGTTGCACTTTTAGCTATATAGATTATATCTACTAAGGTTAGGGATAAGGCGCTTAGTAGGGAATAAAAGGAGATCAGAGGTTATATATTTGAGATAATGGAGAATATAACTATAATATTTAAAGGTAGATTATGCAATATTAAAGACAGCAAAGGGAAGTAGGTTAAAGAATTAGGTGTAGAAGATAGATAAGTAATAAGAGAGGTTCTTATTAGGTATAAATATTATATAATAAGGGCACGGATTAAGTTAGAGAAGAGGTAGTAATAAGTAGTAATTTAAAGCGATATATACTATTTATTTGTAAATAAAAGTTAATCTAGCTTCTTTTGCGGTATTTTCCTAAAACCTTAAAGTATTTAGATCCTCTAAACCGAATAAATTAAAAATATTCTATCTATCCTTATAGCCGATCCTAACTAATAAAAGAGCGTCTTTGTTTTTATTTTTTAGCATATATATAGATAGGCAATTTATAACCGCTAGTCCTTCTCTCTCCTTTTCCTTTTCTTATAAATTGCTCGTCTTTATCCTAGTATAAAATGGCTTAAGGAGATTTTTAATTATATAGCGCCTTATAAATAAAAAAGAATAGTACTGGCCCTCCCCTAGTAATACTGGATTTTCTATTTAATGTTAACCACAAATATAATATCTTATTAAAGGTTATTTTACAGATTTAGAGTTTACTATAATTTTAACCGGGGACGCTTTAATAATAGTTTATCGTGGTAATATATAGGCATAATGGCGCTTAGAGAACTTTTGGAAGAGGTGTTTATTTTAGGTAAGTATTAATATATTAAATTTAGGGAATAAGGTGTCTAACCGTTGGTTTTAGAACTATTAAATAAGATTATACTTTCCTTTTATAATAAATCTTACTCTAAAATATATAAGTAATAAATTAATAAGTACCTAAAACTTATATACTAAGCGTTCTATAAGCGTCCTAAGGGATTAGAGCTTTAGAATGCCTTTCTAATAACTAAAAGTCTTAGGCTAACCCTAGTAATAGTTAATACTAAATACTAATTATATAACTAATTAATTATTACGCACCTAAGCCTAGACCTTAGGCTCTAGTTAACTAGCCTTCTCCATTAGGTCTAGCTTATTAATTTAATAATACTACTATAATTAGTTATATTCTCTCTTTAAATAGGGAATAGATCTTACTTATATTTTATAGGCCGGAGCTTAATATATGCTAATCTAGTTAGTATAAAGTTATATATAAAAGAAGGGTTCCTACTTTAAGGAAATAAGGCTTATATAAAACTAAGGTAACTATAGCTGCTAGTAAAGCCCTATTCTACGGCTATTAACTTAAGGAACTTTTTAGCTATAGGCCTTAAGTTTAGACAATATAGTTTATAGTTTTTAAGGTAAGTAAGATATTCTACAATAATATTAAAGCTTATTTTAGTATATTCCGTTAATAGGATAACTAATACCATAGTAAGAAAGATATAATCGTTTATATCCTAAATATCCGTATATACGCGATAGGCTTAGGCCTTCTACTATTTTGTTATATTTTAGCCGCTAGGCTCCTTAATAGGCTTGCCCTAAATAAAGTTAAGACGGGAGTTTTTTAAAAGTGCTTAATCGCCACGTATTATATTATTTATTTTTAATTACTTAACTTTCTTATCGATCTTAATAAGGAATCTATTAATTTCCATATTAAAACTTAGTGGGGTTAACCTACCTACCTTAAAAGTTATGTTTTGGTCTATAGTTAAAAATAGATTTAGAATATCATAGCTAGTGGCCCTATTTATACGATAGAGTGAAATTTAATAAAGTAAAACGCAATATTAAATAAAGTGAGATAGGTATAGGTGAAATGTAGGTTTATATAGATTTAAGTCCTAATTTTGGCGCCTATATATTATAATATATTATATAGAGATTGGTTCAGCTAATAGGTATATAAGGAAGATCTTAACCATTAAGGCACGGCTGTATATTAGCTAGTATATCGTCTTATTACAGCCTATATTTTATTTTACTCTATTTTATTTTATTTTAGCTAAGTTTTAGGCTTTAATATACCTTTAAGCTTTATTAGTTCTAATGTATATATACTCTCTTTACCCCAATTTAAGACATTCTACTTAAATCCTATATATAGTTACTTATAAAATCGGCTTCTAGTTTTTGCACTTTAAAAATTCCTAACGCACGGTCCTTGCTATAGCTTTTAGTATACATTTTACCTAATGAGCCTGTAAGGGAGAAGTATACTAAAACATTGTTTCTCTATATTTATCTTCATTTTATTTATCGCCAAGATTATGTTTAAATATTCCTCGCCGAATAGCCTACCTTTTTAAGCACAAACTCGCAATAGTTATTAACTTTAGGTAAGCCGTCTTAACTAGCCTAGGGGTAAAGCTTAAACGTTTAGCACTATTTATGTTATACAGCTATTGCTGCCGCTAGACGTTATTGTTAAACGCTCCCTCTAAAACGCCCTTAAGAGCTCCCTCTAAAATGCCCTTTAGAACTCCCTACAGAACTTCCTCTAGAACTCCCTATAGGCTCCCTTTTTAACGCCCTATCCAGCCCTCTTTAGACGCTAACTTTAGACCTCTGTGTTAACGGTCCTAACGCTAATAACCTTTTCTATTCCTTATATAAAGCGTTTAAAACAATCTCTGTGGAATCTTAAAGACCTATATACTAAAGGATAATATTATACAGTATCCGCCTAGCTTAGAAGGAAGGGACGTAGTTAATATAGGTATTATAGCGCTTATTGCGCGTCTTAATACTGTTATAAAGTTCTTTAAGCCTTTAGAATGGCGCTTAATGGATAGAGAAAAGCTTATTTACTAATATCTTAGCTATAATTACTATGGGATCCTTTAATACTTTGGGCTATATAGGGCTATAGAAAATGCTATAATCCTATAGTTTGCGAGTTATAGATCTATACGCCAATACTTTATAAGGTAGAAGAAACTAATTCCGCTTTCCTTTAAACTTTAATAGGTTAAACAAATTACTAAAGCTATTTATTTTATCTATTTAAAGAATGTACTATATGGCAATATTTTTTATAACAATGTATTCCTTAATAAAGGGCTTAATATAAAGCTTAGTGATTTTGCTAGGTTAGCTATTGACGACCTTTTACCCCTTATTTATTATAAGATTAGTTATAAGCTTTCTAACTAAGATATTTTAAAGAAAACTAAGCTCTTTACTCTTGGTTTAACTATTTATAAAATAACAACTAGTTCTAAACCATATAATAGGCTCTTAGATAAATAAATTTATATAGTATTTATTAAGGGACGCTTTCTAGATTTAAAGCCTCTACCTATATTTAGAGACGTTATTGCAAATTATTAGAAATAGAGTTACGGAAGTATGGACGAAGTCCTTTAAGATGTAAGATCCGAAGGTATAGCTTAATTCTTTAACTTTACTCCTAGCACTAACTACTTCTTAGTTACTAAAAATTCGAATCTATACTTAACTTTACTGCACTATTTATATTTATTTCCTATTATGCTTACTACTTTATCTCTATTTTTACTTCTACTCTAGGTAAAGAGTTGTAAATCACTTAATATATATTAGTAAAGACTACTGACTTACTCCTTAGTGCTTATATTGTTTTCTTAAGGTAGACATTAAGGGCAGTCGCTAGGTTTTTTAGATAATTTTATTACTAATACTTCGCCATTAAGACCTTTAGCCGGCGAAGCGTTAAAGTAATAATGCCTATTTTTTTCGCTTTCTTATACTTATCTTATTTACGGTTAGACACAATATAATAAGAGTTAGCTCCGCATTTACTATAGTAAAACAATTAATTATAGTAGTAATATATTTAGCGGGATAATGGTAACTAAAGTTTTTAAACTAGTATAGTAGCTAGTAAATTGCTATTAGAATAAGAACCTCGCGGTTAGTGCTAGATATACCTTATTTATATAAAGTACTTAACCCGACTTACTACTGCCTAAGTAATAGTTCTAAGCTGGTAATGCAGATATAACGTAGATGTAATGTAGATGTAGTAAGGTTTAAGTATGAGAACCTATATATAATGGGAAATTCTAGTTAGCTGGAAATCTCCTTTTAGTTTATCTAACTTTACCTATAATTGCACTTTATGGGCGTATTATATATTAATATTTTATAGTAGCTTAAACTAATATAGGGAAGTCGCTAAGGCTATATAGGGGCTATAAAGAGGAGTTGCGTAAAATATGTGCTAAGAGCTGTAGTAAGGGCTGTGTCTTCTTTTATATTATATAAGGGAAAATAGGATAGTTATAGAGATAGAATGGAGTAAGATATAGAATTAGAATAAAGTAAAAAAAAATATAGTAGAATGGAGTGTAATGGAATAAGTTAAAGCGAAGCGAGTACTAATTGGCATCTATTCTTCCTCCGCCTCTAATACTTCTTTATATTCTTTAAAACCGTCCACCTAGCTCCTATATATTAATTAGAATAATTATATCTTTTTCTACTAGCACGCTAACCTATTTTCCGTGTAAATATATCCCTATAGCTAAGGTAGGATATATAGCACCTATAAATAATGGCTAGCGTTATCTTAACTTAATTAAGCCTCTAAAAGTATTGGAACTATATTAATATATATAATTTAGCGTCTTCCTAGATTAATAAAGGAAAGCCTATAAGGATAGAGGTGTTTATAGTAAATATCCACAGCATAGTTAGATCTATTAATAAGTATAAAAATGGGCAGACCCTCTTTAAAAGGCAGCTTATTAACCTACTATACCCTTCTTTCCCTATAAAAACTAACACCTTATTAAAGCTTTGCAAATATTTACTACGCTTAAAGTTATAAAGCTAAATGGCTTAACTACTTAACCTATAGCAACTCCTCTAAGCAGCCCTAATCTGTTGCTAAACTATAACGCTATTATCTTACGTATTGCTTAGTAAGCCGTTAACGCTATTAGGGTAATTATAGCCGGAAAGGCGCTGTTTAAACCTACCCCTGCGCCTAAAGCTCCTAAGGGTTTAACTAAGGATAATCTTAAATTTAAGGAAGCTAAAGCCTAAGCGTTAAAGCTGGTATATAAGGAAGTAGATAAAGTATAAGTTGTTAGAGAGATAAGTAGATATAGCTAATACTATAGTATTATAAATGGGATAAAAAGGCCTATAAATATAAAATTGCTAAGCCAGTAACCCTAATAGGTGAGCTAAGTAAACTAGAGTAATACGTGTTTATTATTCGGGCTTAAATTAGTAAGGGAGTATTCTTATAAGGGTTTTTTCTCTACTTATAAAAGCGTAGATAGGTTAACTAAAGAACCTACTTACTATATTAATATTAAGTCTAAATTGTTACGAGACATTCTAAGGGTAATCCTTTAAGATATACGCGTAGTCTCTTTTATAGAGGATATGCCTTCGGTATAGTAAGCCTTGTAAAGTTTACCCATTTTCTAAGTTTAAATACTTATTTTCCACGTAGATTAAATAGAACGTTCTATATTATTTCCTTCTAAATATAGAAACGATGGAAAGGACGCTGGGAATTTAAAGTATCTGGACCTTTTAATTAACTACATTAACGATATATATAAGTTGACTACCGAACATCTCCTCTCGCTCCTTAAGAGAGGGGAGATTATATATAACCTACTCTGGGCCCTATTTAAGCCTAACTTAAATATTTACTCTATTTACGTAGGTACTTAGGTGGGAAGATGCCTTAAATATACCTATGGCGAGGAGATAGTAGAACTAAATAGTTCTGCATATTTCCGCATTAAGGGTTGCTATTTAGATTTTAATAGAAAAAGGATTAGAGAAGCTATTAGATGGATTAAGATTAATAAGTTTTATAGAACAGTCCAAATAAATGCCCTGGCGGTATATCCTCTTCGATTTTACTTAGACCTAAATAGGACTAGAAACGACTTTATTTAATATAGCCGCGCTTTTCTTTCTTTATAGGGAATCTACTATAAAGAATACGATAGCTAGGCGTTCCGGTTTAATAATAAAGGTAAATAATATATCTACTACGTTAAGAGCAGAATTATAATTGATGTTATTAGATTTTATAAATATAACCCTAAATACCCTAGGTGATGGGTTAATAAGAAGAAACTAAATGCTTTAGACTTTACCTTATTATAGCTACCTTACGCGGATAAAAGTAGCTAAGTTAAATATATAGATATTAACCTGGAGCAATTGGGTAATAATAAATTAGTATTATTTAACCTAATAGTACTAGGCTTTAGCCTAAAAGATAAAAGATTCCGTTTATTACTATAAACCTATTAAAGTAATATTATACTAATAAGATATAGTAGAGTTTGCTATTACTAATATTCGCAATATTTAATGGAGTTTGGCTTTATTTAACAATGTAAGGATTCTTAATAAGAAAAAGGCAATAGTTTAGGCGCTTACTAAGTCCTACTTAAACTAGGGTCCTAATGATTTCTTTAATAATTTTATAGAAGGTAAGGGACGCGGACTTATTTTCTTATTATAGTACGCACCTATCTCGCGCTTACTAATTGTCTTACTTATAAGCTATAGTGGGCCACCAGGTGTTAGAAAAACCTTAATAGCTAAAGCGATTATAAAAAGCTATAAAACACCGCTATATGTGGTAAGCCTTATTTTACCTTATCTATTCTAGCACCTACTAACCTAATTAGATTGCTGCTAGAGAGTTAAATACTAAATCTGCGAAAGTAGAGGGTCTCCTATTTATGGTGTTTAAGGTAGCAAGTTATTAGAAGGCTATTGTGTTTTTTAATAAAGTAGACGTATTTTTGGCGTAATATACTATTAATAATACCGCTAACAACTCCCCGGTTTTAGTATTCTTGCGTTAACTTAAATACTATTAGGGGGTCTTATTTCTAATAATAAACTAAGTTTAGACCTTTAATAAAGTAGTTATAAGCAAGATTTATTACGGAATTAAGTATAGGCCGTTAGGCGTTAATATATGGAGGGAGATTTAGTAGAGGTTCCTAGTAAAGGCAAGTACTAAAAAGGGAGATGTAAAGTATAATTTAAACAATTTTAAAAATCTTATAAAACATAAGCTTAACGGATAAGAGGTGGGTTGTCTATACCCGCGGCGCCTACTATACTAACGCTCTAATATAGATTAAAAATGTAGTGTTAATGGCTTAGGCACTAACGAGCTATTATAATACTTACGTAAGTCTATAGCCTCTAGCCGTTGCTATTAATGCAATTAAAGAATTCTAGACCGATTTTACGGCATATTTAGGGATATATACGTAGTGCTCTGGTTATTAAGGGGTGGGCTATCCTTTATTTCCCTTAATTTTACATTTCTGTTTAGATTTACTGCTGAGTAATACTAGGTAGTTAGTTAATCCTATATTTACTAGGCTAGTATATATCTATTACTACTAGCGGTTATTATAAAATTGCTATAAAGTAATATACCGTAATTATTAAATATCTATTAACTATAATTTTATAAAAGGAGGTAAGTTTAATAATATATAGTCCTATATTTAGCTCTCTTAAATTTACTAAGGTATTAGGGGTTTATAAAATATATGCCTTTTTAGCGCGTAGGTAGATATATATTTAGGATTTAGCTATCTTTTTCTTATATTTTTCCTATTTATACTTATTAATAGTTGGAGGTAGTACATTACTTAACTATATTGTTTATTAGCTAGTAATATATATATATATATATTCTAATAACTTTATATTATATAGCTTTAATATAATATAGATATATAGCCTTAATCCTAAAATATGGAATCTAATATTACTAGATAGGGTGAGTTATATAAGTGGGTTTCTATAGCAAAAAGTGAATTACTTTTAAGGGGAGCAAGGTATAATTTGTTGCTATAAAGTACCTATAATACTAGGGGTACCTATAAAAGGGAGTATTTATAGTAATATAAGGAACCTACTAAAGTATAGAGTATCTATAAAAGTATAGAATAACTATAAAGGTAGGGACCTATAATAATATAGAGCTAGGGGGTACCTATAGGGGGAAGTGCCTATTATAATAGGGAGTAACTATACTATAGCGCGGGCGAATTGCTAGTAAATTTAAAAATAGGAGAATGGAAGCTATAGGGCATTGGTTCCCGTAGGGGAGAGGAAAACATAGCTATTAGCTTTTATAGGGAAGTAAAAGCTATACGGGAATATAAGCTGTAGGGGATTGGTTTCTATAGGGCGGTAGAATATATAGGTATTGGAACCTATAAGGGATTCGTTACTATAGGGAATTTGTTAAAGTAAGGGATTTATTAAAGTAGGGGATTTGTTAGCGTAGGGGATTTATTAGTGTAGGGGATTTATTAGCGTAGGGGATTTATTAGCGTAGGGGATTTGTTAAAGTAGGGGACTTAATCCTATAGGGGATTTTTTAGAGTAGGGGATTTGTTTAAATAGGGGACTTATATAAGTAGGGGATTAACTCTTTTATAGCCTTTATTTAGGCGGTATAAGGCGGCTTCTAATAGGCTAGAGAGTAGGTTACGTGTTTTATAGAAATTTAAAGCCTATATAGGATGGTAGGGTATAGAGACCTAATAATTTGGCGGAAGATTGGGTTATCCGCTTTCCTAGGCTTATTTAGCCTAGGTAACTTACTCTATACTATTTTACATACGTTTTAACTAAAGCTATTACCTAGCTTTAGCCGCCCAAATCTCTATAAAACTTTACTTTATATAGTGGAAGAGTAATAAAATATTATTCTATTTACTTTATTAGTACCTTTAAATCCTTCCTTGCTTCCTAAAGCACCTCCTTTATTTAAAAAGGAAGTTTTTTATTATTTCCCTTTTGCCTCCTACCGCCTAGAAATACTACCTTCTATAATCTATTAACCTAAGGGATTAGTAGCTAATAGTATAGTGAAAAGTTATTACCTGTACCCTTAAGAAAATCCCCTTTATTATCTACTTCTCCTTTTTTTTATCTTAGCTAGCTCTTCTATATTTATAGAATTCTACTTATTAAACCTATTAATAACGTTGCCTTTCTTATTAGGTTTATTATAGTAAATATATATCTAAAATAGCACCTAAAAAAATGACTTAAAATTATGCCAAGCTAAGTATATCTTACCTAGGAGCACTTTAATTACTATAAACGCTCTTATACTACTCTTACCTTGCGCTCCTAAAGGCCCTTTTTACTGCTCCTTAATTATAAGGTTAAAGTAAATTAAGAATGCTAGCTAAGAAGGATTGTTATCTTCCTTATTTATTATAAGGTTTTCTGTTAAAATATTATATTAGATAATGCCGGCCCGCGTATATAAAGACTTATATCCTTTAATACCACCCTTTAGTATAGTAAGTATTGTAGCCTAAGAGCTTACCTTATAAAGAGGCTTTTTATAGTCCCTAGTAATAACGCGTTAATGTACTTAATTTAAGGTTATAGGGCGCCTTTTGCCTTTAGGCGGAGGGCCTAAATATATATGCTTGCTAGGCGGTAATAGGGCGTTAGTATAGCTAGATAACCTCTTTCTGCTAAAACTTCGGCCTTTCCTTATACTGATTTTTACTTTAGCTGGTTTTAGAGGTATTATTAAGTCTTTTAGCTTATAGTTTATTACTTTTATAATATTTAGCCCCTTATAGACGTTATTATAAATATTATCTTCTTTACCGCCTATATAAACTATTTTATAGTAATAGTACCTGGCTATATTAACAACTTATTTCTCCATTACCTTATATAGTAGTTTATCTTCTTTTTTACGCTATAAGTACTGCTATAAGTCTTTAATAATAAGGGGTATCTTAAAGGTGTCCCCCTTACGGTATACTTTTTAGTAAGTAGTTACTTAACTAGCGATATAGCGTGCCCGCTTTATAGGTTTGTTAAGGATAAGACACTTAGTCTAATTATTGCGCACGACCTTAATATATTGCTTGCTGTTTAATACTAGAATTATAAGGTTAAACCTAAGCTGCTCCTTATTTATTTAGAGAAATCCTAATATTGTTAAGGTAAATTATAGTCCGTCTTTATTAATATTAAATAGTAATAATACAATGCCTTCTACCTAGTTATACTCCTATAGCCGTATAATAGATCTATAGAGGGTAAAGTTTAGGATAAAGCGACGATTGTTTTAAGTAGTAAAGACTTCTCTTATATATTTTTCTAAATTAAACTATACTTATAAGGGTATATTAATGTTTAGATTACTCTTTAGCACTTTTAGTATAAGTATATATAACTAATAGTATTAAGAGCTTTTGCTAGCTATTAGATTATCTATAAAACTAATATTTAGCTTTTACTTTGCTGTAGACCCTTATAAGGGCTGCTTAGTATATATAATAAGCGTTTATTATATCTTTAGGGCGGATCCGTGCTCCTCTACAAAGCCTAATAATAATTTAATTAGGTTATTAAACTACTCTAGGATATTATCTTGCTTTGCGCTTTTAGGCCAGTTATACTAGCCGCCCTTAGCGTATAGTAAATTGTCCCCTTCCTTGCATTTCTTAAAAACGGCGGCGCTTACCTCTTTAAGACCTTCTACTTCCCTAAAGAATACTTTATATAAGCTAGAAATCCCTATATAAAGAAAGCCTAGCTCCTCCTTTAGAATATAATCTACGTATTTCCTATATTTGGATAAGTTAATAAAGCTGCTTATATTATATAGATGCGGGGTTTAAATATAGAGTAGTAGCGGTTAGGGGGGGGGGGGTGTAGACTCTATAATAGTAGTATACACCTTTTTCTAAATAACCTCGTTAGGTTTAATCTGGAGGATCGCATTTAAAAAAGGCAGGAACCGCTTAATGTCGAATTTATTAAAACCAACCGCTAAATTAAGTCTTAATAGATTAATAAGAAGGCTTTTACTGCCGCTATTGGATGGCAATAAATAAGAAGTAGGAAGGCTCTGTAGAGCTAGTATTAGATTAAGCAAAATATTCTTTAGTTCTATAAGCATTAGGTAGAGCTTATACTAGGTAAATTAATAGTTACTTTTATTACTTATTTAATGTAACGCGTCCAAAGAGCTGGAGATATCTAGATCCTAATATATTAAGTTAAATTAATTGCGAAAATTATTTAGTCCTTTACTAATAGGTTTCGTTTTAATTATTTCTAATTAGAAGAGATTTACTATTATAGGTAAACGCGCTAAGAGCTATATCGGGAGGGCCAATATAGAAGGTAGGTAGGCAGGTAAGGAGGGGAAATTAAAGAGGTAGGTATATAATAGATAGTATAGTGGTAGATAAGTATAAGGAGGTTAAGTATACGTTAGGCGCATCTTATAATAAGGAAGTGATTAGGGAGAAAAGTATAAGGAAGGAAGTAAGGTGCGAGCAAACGTAGGGAGAATTAAAGATTAGGCGCGGAAAAGTTAAGCTAATCTAATATAGCTTAGACTAAGGCTTTATAGGGCCTAGTTAAATACTAAGCTATAATAACCTAATAATTATATCTATCGGTTTTAGTTTATTTTGTAATACGTAAGGCTTTAATATAGTAAGGTAGCGAGGCTAAAGAGCATAATTACCTAGCTCCTACAATTACCTAGCTCCTATAATTATCTAGCTTATACGATTACCTAGCTTATAGAATTATCTAGCTTTTACGACTACTATGCTCTTACGACCACCCTACTTTTATAATTACCCTATTTATACAATTACCTAGCTTATAGGATTGCCTAGCTCCTATAAGTATCTAGCTTATACGGTCGCCTAGCTTATAGGATCGCCTAGCTTACCTATTAATATCCTATTAGCACTAATGGTTAAAGGCCGGTCTTAGTACTTAGGCGTTCCGCCTACTAAAATAGAATACCTAAATTAGTAAGGGGTAGGTTTTAGTCGCTCTTTAATAGAGGGTTTTCCGGCTATAGAAAACAAGCATTTAAAATAATAATATTATAGTATACCTAGTAATAATGCCCCTTTAAATAAATTAAACAAAAGTTATATTGCATATTTAGCTATAATGGGGGAGATAATCTATTAAGCACCGCTATATTATTACTAAGTCATATCTAGGAGCTTTTTAAGGCCTATAGTATATCCAAATTTTATATCTTAATGTCTCCTATCCTTCCTATAATATTTTCTCAGTAAATATTTCTTATTAAGTTTTACCTTAAATAAGGTTAAGCAGCATCTCCTTTAAATATTAGACTTTCCTCAGATTGTTATAAGCGTTATAATAATTAATAAGGTTTTAGAAAGCCTTATCTTCTTTATTACCCATTATTAACCTATAGCCTTTAAAATAAGAGTGAATAATATTACGTTATCTCTTAAATTCCTTCTTTTAGTCGTTATTAATTTTACTCTATTTTAGCGTTAAAAGCTAGATTAGCTGTAATATACAAAGTTATAAAAACTTATATATAAAGACTAGTAATTATTCTATATATTATATACAGAATACATTACTAGGGATACGATTTTATAGATATTAGAAACGCTAGGGAAGTATTCTTAAAGCTAAGCGTATAACTATCTTTAATTAACTATATACTATATCCTTAACCTTAACTCGAATAAACTAAAAGACTAAAAATGTTAAAGAGTAAAGAGATTCGTGCAAAAGTATACATAGGTCTAAAATTGGAGGCTTTAAATAACCTAGAAAACGAAAATGGAACGCTAATTACCTATAAAAAAATTTATTAGCGGGCTATTATAGGTATAGAGGCGTTTAGATAGCTAAGCTAGTAAGTACTAAAGTACTAGATTATACTAATATCCTCTTAACTCTAAGTTAAGTAATAGGCTTAAAGTATAGGGCTGTATGCCGGGGCCTAGTTCCGGCCCTACTTATATATAGGAGCTAGATATACGTCTTATATTAATAAGTAGGGGGGAGTTAAGTTATAGGGCATATACTATTTCGTTTATAACGCATCTTATAGCCTATATACCAATTACCGGTTTATATTATTTGTATGGCGTATAAGATAGGCGCTATAGAATATATAGCAGCGAAATAAGGCATATTATCTGCGTGCGCGCCTTAGCTGTAAGATTGCTATATAGCTTGTATTTGGAAGGCTAATAAGAAAAGATAAAATAAAATGGAATGAAATAAAAAGGGTATTATATTACTATAATAACCTTAGCTAATCCCTAGCTAATATATAGCTTATAGAATAGGTAACTATATATAGTTATAATAGCGCTAATACTAGCGAACTGAATATATTTTAGCGTATAGATATTTGCTCTTAATATACTATTCTCTAATACCTAATATAGTAATAGTAGGTAGGTGCGTAAGGGGGAGGGGCCGAAAAGGAAATGCTTTAAAGGAAAAGTTCTATCCTATACTAGTTAAGAAGACGCTAGTATATTTTAACTAGGTTAAAGAGGGTAGGCTAATAAAGGCTAATTCTAAGATATCCAGACTAGAAAGCGATAAGTCTTTTTATTTAGTTTAATTTAGTTTAATTTTTATACTATAGGGTGCTAAGAAGGTCTATAGGCTTACTAACCTAATTTAATCTAATTGGAATAACTCCATATTTTATAATAAGTCCTTTCTTTATAGAGGACTAAATAAATTATAGGCTGGCTAACTTATTACTACTAAGTATATAAAGGTAGAGAACTTATAAGCTTACTGTAAGCCAGTCTTTTAACTTTAATTTAATATGTAAAAACTTATCTATATACGTAAATAATAACGAGATATTCTTAATATAGAAGCAACTAGATAGAAATAAAACACTAAGCTAAGGAAATCCTAATTAACGCCTTATAAGAAATTTCTTATACCTTAAACCTCTTAGGATCTTTATTTATAATAAAATCTACCTTTCTTTTATATGCCCTTCTCCTTAATATCTCTTTTAATAAATCCTCTAATGCCTTTCCTAGTTAATCTCCTTGCTTATATGGTTTGCTCCTTTTAGCTATCTCTATTATAATATCTTTAAGTAGTTTATATATCTTAGTATAACGGCAAAAGAGATGGGGATTCTTAGTATAGTATAATATAAGTCTATTTAGTTATATATCCACGACTGAAACCTAGGTAGGATACTAGTATATTACTACAATAGGGCCGAACGTAGATATAAATGATTTATAACTAGGGCTTCGGAAATATCTTAAGTCCTTTATTATATAATAAGAAGGTAACTATAAAATGAAATACTTTAGTTATCTATATAAAATTATGGTATTAGAAATTGTTAATACTTTAAATAGGGGAGATATAACTTTAAGAAACGTTATAAAATTAGCTAAGCTATTCCCTACTTACTTACTAGTATTACTAAATAAATATAGGCATCTTATAAATATACCTTAAGCTATTAATAAAACGTGTTTAGAAACCGCAACTATATTTACTAGTTGAGGCGAGTCTATCTTGGCCTCGCTATAGTCCTTTATTAGCTTAGGTAAGCCTATTTTAGCTTTATTATAGCCTTCTAAGTCCCTAAAGTAATTAAGGTATATTTTTTATACACCTCCCCAAACCGTATCCTCTTATGTATCGCCCTTTATATTATTATTGTTTTTGTAAAAATTGACCTTATTAGGCGTTTAAATAGGCGTATAAGGTATCTGTTTTTATATAGGGTCGGAAAGCTACAATTATCTCTTCTTCCTACTAGTAAATGCTGTGTCTTTGTCATTAATATAATTTTAGGATTTAGGGTTTCTAGTAGGTTAATAATTAGGTATATTACCCTTAGGGTAGTAGTATATAGTAATATTTTTATAAGTACTAGTTAAGGACCTATAGGTTATATTAGCAACGTATTTAAGCTTAATTAAGGTAATATATATAATGTTTGGTATTCTTATAAAGATAGTAAGGGATATATAGCTAAGAGGTTAAATTTAAAGGTGAATAGATTTAATAGCATATAAGAACTAGGAGTATAATGTTTATATTCTATTTCTTTTTTAGGGCGGAGTTAGAATAGGAGGTAGAAGGGAAAAATAGAGTATACTAGCCACCCTTTTCCACTCTATATAGTGTCCGTAGTATAATATTTAGTGGCTATAATTACTCTTAGCTTACGTATTGTCTACACCTAAGACTATAGGTGCCTAAAGTGATCTATAAGTGAGGCATTGTTGGAAGTAGCTATTAGTTAAGCTATTTCTAAATTTAAATAGCTGACGATCCCTAATAGACGCCGTATGCCTTAGTAGGGTTTAGAAGCGTTTATATAAAGTTATAAACTAGAATTAGAAGTTAATAATAACCCCTAATAACGCCTTTTTTAATAGGAATAGTATTATATAATTTACTTTTAACGCCTATCCTTCCTAAGGCAAGATACTACCTAAGTAGTAGACTTATCCTAGCCAGTTAATCTTATATATTAACCCTCCATCTATAGTAAAGGAGCTATTAGTACCAATAGGGTGGTTTAATTAGTATTCTAGCTAAGCCCTTTATAAGCGCTCCGCCTTATACGAGGGGTAATTAACTCTTATTAATCTACCTTGCGTTAAGGGAGATCTTTTACTTAAGGCGCTAAGTAGTTAGTACTTAGAGGTCTATAGGCTTATTCCATATCCTAACAACATCAATTACGATTTTTTTTAAGTGGTATCCCGTAACCCTAAGTACCTATAAATATAGCGTCCCTAAATTGTTAGCTAGTAAGTAGGCGTTTAAAGATAGAGAAACCGACTTTAGAGATAGTGGCGAGGCGTTAGCTGGTTAGGAAAGTGACTTTAGTAATAAGGATTAAGAATAGGACGTAGAGATATTATATAACGGAAAAAATGGTTTTAGTACTAAAGATTAAGAAATAGGGGTAAATAGTAATAAAGAGATATTGAGCGACGAGGTTATATAGGTGACGGTTAGATACGGTGGCCTTAACTTTATAGTTTTAAATTTATAAGTTAGGATATAAATATAAAGAAGATTTCTAATAAAAGCTGGTAAAAGGGTTAAAACTTTGGCCTTTTTTTATTTAGCCTATCGCGAAATAAAATAATATTTTACTATTTTTATTAGAGTCTCTGCCCGCTTAACTTATAGCGAGCTATAAAGTATTTATAATAATTTATACTTTTACTTAGATAAATTTATTTACTACCTTAAAAGCAATAATAGGGGGCAAATCTATGCTAATAATTTAGGATTTTTTTATAGACCTAGGACGCATGCCACCTTAGCAACTATTAGTTATATTTAAGACTACGGTACTTATAGATTTATATCTTAAGGATATAAATATATTCTTTTATAGTGTTTTCTTTTTATTTAAATTATTTCTCTACTTATAGTATATAGCGGTTGTTTATTTACTTCGGTGTAGTAGGAAGGGATAGTTAGGTTACGTAAGGGGGCTTAGACTTATAGCTATGCTTATAGGGCTGTTTATATAGGAACTTCTTTAAGTATATATAAGGGGGCTTTAAGTTATTATAAAGTTTATAGGGGTTATTACGCGGGAACTTCTTTAGTGTTTCTAGATCTAATCTTATATATTTCTTTTACTTTTAGTTTTGGGATTTTTATAACATTTACTTCTTATTAATTTAGATTTGTATATAATGTATAAGGCTTAAATATAGTAAGGCTAAAGAGGACGCTAGCGTAAGGTGCAGTTAGCTTTTAAGGGCGTTTTTACTACATAGCGCCCAGAAGATTTTAGCGTTAGGGGCCGGAATAGGCTACTATAATGCTTAGATTGGGCATTACTAGTATAAGGAATGTTAGTATAAAGACAAGGCTAGCGTTAGGAAGGGAGCTATTCTAAAACCTTATGCCTATGAGTTAGGTAATTATGCGGTTAAGGTAATTATATAATAATAATAATTCATTGCTTAACGTCTGATACGGATCCTATGCGGCCTACGCAGACTACTCCGTACACAGGGGAAACTTGTAAATTTACAGGAAGAAAACCCCTGATATGTTGGGGGAGGAAAAACCCTATAAGCCACCTTAGTAGAATAAAAAACCCTAAATTACCATGCCTATACGTAACAGCGGCCCTACGGGCCTACTACTCGTCCTCCTCCTTGGATGTTTTAAACTCCTTAGGAACCACTGCTTCCTTCTTTAGCTTATTTAAAGCTAGGGTTCACTACGTCCTAGCTAGGCCTTGCCGTTCGATTGCCGTATACTTATAGTTATGTCCCGTATCTTAACCACCCCCTATATACTATCTCTTGTTGACTATTACCATTTGCCATATATACTATGCCTCCCCCCCCCTAAGGCCTATCGAAGGCGTAAGGGGGATTTATCCGTTCTACTATCCTAATACTAAACACAAAAGCGGGATGTGTGTGTATATATCTGAGTATCTTTTATGCCTAGGCCCCAGTCACTAGGCCCTCTCTAAGGGCACCACTCCGTTAAGAGGAGACAAGGAAAACCGTATGGGGTTATCCGGCTGCCAGTTCAGTAGTATTACGGCAGTACGGCGAGTGACTGTATGCTCCGCGGGCGATCGCCCTGGGGGTTAGGAGGGGCCGTATATTTGCTCGTTCGTTCGTTCGTTCGCGGTTTGTTTATATGTCGATATAAGGTCGTTAATGCTTTCTACTGGGGGACGGGGGATGTTATCGAATACTGTGCATCTATGTTGGATCGTATAGGTGCCTTAAATAGGAGAATAGTGTAGTAGTCGTCGTTTATAGAGAGCCAACAGTAGTGGTTTTCAAGATCTCACCATCCAAAATTTTTTCACCACCGCCCTTAACGCCCACAACCACCACCAGGTCCTGTCCGCACGCTATGCGACGTCTCTGCGTTGGCTCTGGATCTGAACTTCGAAGACCAGGTTCGTAGCCGTCACCACGTACAGGTGTAGAGTCCGATTTCGACGGCCAGGTAATTATATAACTAAGGGGTTTTAAAAGTAAGGCGCTTAAAAGTTATATTAGTCCTTAATTAAGCGACTAATGTTTAAAGCTCTAACTAATTAACTAAATCTATTACAGATTGGATAGGGCTAATAACTACTTATTAATGTATATATAGAGGCTCTAGAGCTATGTTTAATAAAGTAAAGTTTTTATTTTTAATCGTCCTATTTAATACCAAATTACCCCCTTAAATATTGCTTAAGATGTAGTTAAAACTAGAACTAGGAAAGAAAACTAACAAGATATATTATCTAAAAGTATTCTACTTAGCTTAGCGCAGCTTATAGATAGTAAGAAATATAGTAACTTAAAACTTATATACTAGGGGCTGGAGTTTAAAGTCTATAAAGCGATTATATATACCTAATCTTCTATACTTACAGCTACCTATAATAGAGGCTTTTAGGTAAAAGCTAATTAAATATCTAGTAAGGTTAACCCTAACTAGGAACTAACTAATGGGTAGAAGGCGGCGACTAATATTATAAATATTAACGAGTTTGATTCCGGCACCGTTAAAAGAATAATTTAATTTATATATAAAAGGGACTGTAATAATAGTAAGGAGGAGTAAGGATCTAATATTATAAGTGTAGAAACGCTTAGCTAAGGTAAGGAATATATTTATACGCTAATCCCATTTATCCGTACTTAAACTTTAATTTATAGAATTAGAGATAGCGTAACTTAATAACGCTAATGCCTTATCGCTATCTAAACTAGATAATAGTGGTAGTAATAATAAAGATATAACGGCTAATATTATACTTCGCTACGTTTATATTAATGCAATTGCTAATTATTACGATATATTATAGTTAAAAGAGCTTATAAATATAAAAATCTAATATATTTTAGGAACTAGCTAGTCTATAGATGGGTTTCCTAATATTATTTAGGATGTCTTTAGCCTAATAGGCGACTTAGTATTATATAATATAATTACCTTAATAGCGGCTGAGTGTATTAAAGAGCTTATTAAACTTAAGGACTTTGTAGAGCTGGACGTTATAAGCGATTTCGCTATCGGCATTATATAGATGGCGATTACCGCATCTAAGGATATGGAGGAAAATTTTATATAAAAACTTTAAGCTATCTAATTTTAGCTATAATAAATAAAATCACTACTTTAATCTACTAAGGTAAGGTGCGCCGCGGCTATACGCAAAAGTGAAAACATTAATAACTGTTTTAATACCCTCTATAAGACTAGGACCTGTTATAATATTGGCTATAGCGCTAAGTTTATATATTATATTAAGGATAGTAGTTATTTACTTAACCCTAATCACCTTTATATACTTCGTTACTTAAAATATATTAACCTAAATCGGAATTCCCTACTACTATTATAATACTATCTAATAACCTAGATCGTCTATACGAACTATGTTTTAGTTGTCTCTTAACTTATAACTAAATGTTTTATTAAATATTTTATTACCTACTTTCTATTACCTATTTTGACTTGGTTATCTAGATCTACCTAATATATATAATGAGCTTCTAGAGCCCTCTTTAATAAATAGAGTTTTTATTCCTAATTGTCCGTTTAATAAAATGCTAGTATATAATTTAGATAATTTGAGAGCCTGTGGCTATTTTATAAAATAGTAGGTAGAATAGACAGGTTACTTTAAATAAGTGTATTGTATATATAGGAAGAACCTTTTACTACTATTTTTATAATCTAAGCTAGTTTCCCTAGTCGCCTTTATAAGCTTTTATATTATAAAAGCCCTTTTTAAAATAATAAAGTAGTCTCTAACTACTTAAACTAAATCCTCCTTAATAGCTTTCCCGGGGCTAAACTTCCTATTAAAACCCTATAGCTCCTCCGTATTTAAACCTAGCTAACTTAACAGCTATAAAATAGGTTTTACGGCCCACTATAATATTTTAGCTAACTATTTTAATGTACGTAGTTTATCTCAACTAACTATAATATAAGGAGTGCCTTTAGTCTCTTTGATTTTAACCGCGATTTTATACATTTTGCTATTACCTTATTTATAACTAATAATTTAGACCTATTACATTATTTAGAGAGCTTACTTAATCTTATTATAGTTAAACTAATAGTGGGCGAATATCCAATCTATTTTAAGATAAGTTTATCTCTAGCTGTATTAAATATAAATTGCGTTAGCCAATTATATTTAGTCTAAACCTAACTATTATAGTTTAGTGCCGTCTACTTTAGAGAGGGGCTATAGATTAACTCTGTAATCTATTTAGTAAGCGAATTAGATATAATATACCTTTAAAAGTATAAAAAGGTTAAGAAAGTTAAATATAAAGGGGTTAACTTATTAGAAATTTGACCCTAAGTAGTGGCCTATTTATATATTAGTTGCTAAAGCCTTAAATTTAGCTAGTCTTATATCCTTATATTTATTAGCTAAAATAGGGAAGGGCGTATATATCTACGTGTGGAAATATAGGTTAATTATTAGGTGATAAGAGCTACTAAAGTATTTAGGTGCGGCATTCTAAAGTACTTAGTTAAATTGTACTATGAAAATGATAGGGTAAATAGGTTAGCCTTTAATGCGCGCGATATCTGTTTTGTATATTAAGGCTTATATATATACTAAGTATTTTCCTACTACCCCTCTATTTGGATAAAGCTAGTTATATAACTTAAAAACCCTACTTATTTTAATTTACTAAAAAGTATTATTTACGCTTTTTATTAATCACTTAAGGGTAATTAGGCTATATAAAGCGGTAAATAAGACCTTTACTAGAATCTTAGCAATACTAATACTAAAAAATGCCCTTTTTTAAATGTAGTTTCTATATAATTGATTCTGTATCTTCCTAATACGGTAATCCCTTATCTTTTTATCGGAACCCTTTCGCTCTTATAGACGTCAATTATACCTAAATATTTATATTAGATTAAACTAGATACTAATAATATAATTAAGAACATTTATAAGGTGCTAAAGAAGTAGGAAACTACTTTTATACTGTTCTTGGAGCTAGGTATAAAGAAATATATATTAAAGGAAGGAGATTAGGAAGCTTTATAACTTTATAAAATAGCTTAGCCGAAGTTGTTTATAAAGGTAAGTAGTAAGCTATTGAATTATATATAATCTGCTAATAATTTTGCAGCCTTTATAATATTAGGTCATTTTTTAGTCTATAAAAGAGGATGCACGTATAGGAACCTAAAGAGACTAGTTTGTTATTTCTATCTAGATCTTAAAGGCGCCTATATATATTACTAATAAAAGTACTAAATAGCAAGTAGAGCTGGCTTATAGGTGTGCTATCCTTTATACTGCTAGTAAGCCAGCCGCTATTAGTAACGGGGTAGTATTTCTTATTCTGTCGCTATAGCCGGTCTAAAAGAAAAGCCTAGTAGGCAGCTTATAGTTCTATATTAGGATTTGTTGAGTTAAATACTTTAAAGAAGTTGTATTATAGTTTAAAGGATATAAAGAAATTATTAAAGAGGTTATATTGTGGTTTAAAGTCTACAAGGACCCCTGGTGTAGAAGGGACTTCATTTTACGTTAAAGTTAATGATTTTTTACTTATTTTATTATCTAGTATTGCTAAACAGCTTTCGGCGTCTATTAATGGAGTAAATAGGTTTAATAAGAAGCTCTTAGGTTTATTCTTAGTATTAAATAAGACTATTATGCCTTTATAATGTGCCTTTTACTATATAGGGTTTATTGGGACTCCTAAATTGCCGTAAGTTATTCCCATCTAAATTTATAGCTGGTTCTTACTAAATAGTCTATTTAGCCTAGGTGCCTAGGCTTACTTAAATACGTCTTCCTTAAAGTTAGGTACTGGTTATAAAAGGTATTTATAATAGTACTTACTATATAGTATAACTCTTCCCTTATCTATTAAATGTAATATATTAAATAGCTAAGCTCTATTATTTTTATAGCCTAATAATAGATTATATAAATTGTTTTTAGGGTTTCCTAATAAGAAGTTAGAATTTTCTTAGGCACTTAGTTCTATTTATCCTTACCTATACTATTTCTAGTAGTATATCTATATGCCTCCTATATATACGGTACTAGAGCGGCCTTTTAGAACGTAGTAATGGGATTTATTACGTTATATTAGTCTTACCTTATAATGCTAGCACTCTACTCTACTAAAAGTAAGTTCCCCTCTCTTTAGGCCCTAAATTACTTACTATTTAGTTGTTTAACGGTTTCTAATATTCTTTTTAGAGCTTTTAGAATCTAATTAATCGCTTTATATATAATAGCCGCAGTAGTACCTAGTAAAGTTAGCATTTACACT
>Ga0307515_10005450_pt1 | contig 25782 bp, 1 predicted proteins | sample 17_EM_MG_FD_194513 | JGI IMG/M metagenome (GOLD analysis project Ga0307515, IMG submission 194513) | Populus trichocarpa ectomycorrhiza microbial communities from riparian zone in the Pacific Northwest, United States - 17_EM | ecosystem: Host-associated > Plants > Roots > Unclassified | place... | reverse complement strand
ATACAGCCCCTTCTTTACGGGAGTACCGTAAAAAGGTAAAGAATGTTTCTAGCCCATAGTCCCTTAAAAGTGGACTGCTTAAGTACCGCGAACGGCTAGTAGTAGTAGAGGAATAGAACTTATAGACTTAGCTTATTACCAAAGTATATACCTAGGTCTCTACGGCCTACCCTAGAAAAAATAAGACCCGTAGGATTATTAGCGACTGCTACTACTAGCCCGGAATAATTATAGATATTAACCGCTATATACAGAACTGTAATAACTGCTATAGGTCCATAATTCCACAAGATAAGACCCTAGGACTATTAAAACCCCTCCTAATACCTAACCGCCCCTAGTAATATATCTCTAAAGACTTTTATAAGCTACCTCTAGACCGTAATGGATATAATATAGTTATAATCCTAGTTAACCGCTTTAGTAAGCGCCTGTTCTTAATTCCCTATTATAAAAATATTAATACTAAAGAGGCAGCCCGGCTGTATATCTACTATATCTACTAAATTTACAGACTACTAGATACTATTATATCTAACTACGGGCCGTAGTTTATATTAGCCTTTTAGAATAAGTTTACCTAGATCTTAGGCATTAAGCTAAAGCTTTTTACGGCATATTACCCTTAGATAGACGGTTAAACGGAGATTATAAATTAATACTTAGACTAGAGACTTTGGCCTTTTATTAACTACTTCTAGGATAACTAGGCTAAACTATTACCCTTAATAGACTACGCCTAAGCGACCCTACCCTACGACTCTACCGGATTTGCCCCTATTTAACTAGAAATAGGTTACCTACCCCGTATAAGCTTTGACTGGGAAAGACTAGAAGGGCCCTAGACTGTACGCGAAAAACTATCTTATAAGGAAGCCTAGTAGTACGCTAAGCGCTTAGAAGAAGCTTAGAAAGTAGCCTATATAAACCTAAAAAAGGCCTAGAAATTAATGGAATAGTAGGCGAATAAGTATAGGCGCGAGCCTAACTTTACTATAGGTAATATAGTCTAGGTTATAACAAAGAACTAGAAGATAGAACGGCCTAGCTATAAGCTAAACTATAAAATAGCAGGACCGTATAAGATTATTAATAAAGTAGGCAACTCGTATAAGGTTAAGCTTCTAGACTTAATTAAAGTTCACCCTATTTTTTTACCGGATAAGTTACGGAAAGCTATAAATAACCTACTGCCTAGACAAAAGAATGAACTTCCCCTACTAATTTAAGTTAATGGCGATAATAAATAGGAAATTAAAGAAGTGCTAGCCTATAAACTTATAAAGGGAACATTAAAGTATTATATTAGTTAGAAAGGATATAACCTAGACCCCACTTAGTACCCTATATAGAACTTTATAGGTAGTCCCTATAAGCTCTAGGAGTTCTATAGCCGTTACCCTAATAAACCTAGACCGCTAAAGTACCTAGATAAGTAGATAGAATGCTAGCATAATAAAGATAATAAGCTACTAGAAGAATATAAGGATAAAAACGCCCTAGAATTTTTTTAGTTATATAAGGTATTAAGATATCCAGGAACTTTAACCGGCGGTTAAAGTTATCTAATTAGTCAGATTCTCTTGCCAAGACTTTTAGCGATAAAGCCTAAGGGCAGGCTTTTTTAAAGGGGGGGGTAATGTTACGGCACTAGCAGAACTAGCAGAACTAGTAAAACTAGCAGAACTTGGCAGAACTTCGCACCGGCAAGTTGCTACAGATTGCCGTATATTGCGATCATGTGACGTGAAGATCTTATAAAACACCAAACGGCGCTACTCTTCTTCTTCTTTCCTTTCCCTAGCTTTAGATTCTCGTTTATAGACAATCCAATTATATAGGCTTGCGCGACCCTTTTGCCGTACTTATGTCTTAATTAACTAAGTCGCTAACAATAGGGGTCCTATAAAATACTAAATAAGCACTGTTTTTAATGTGGCAATGTGGCAATATAAGCACTAGCATAAAGCGCTTGCAGGGAGGGCGGCAGCCTACTTATGTTACCCCCTTATATAATGTAAGCATACTATTCTACCTTAAATCTGTATATAAGACCTATAGCGCCGACAAAATTCCTCTTTAGCTCGGTCAAGCTCGGAATGCTTTATTCTCATTAATTACTATCTTCAAAACTTGTTGTGATATTCTTTTTTAGTAGAACCTTCGTACTATGCCCTTAGATTTTATAGATAAGTTAATAGTTATAACAGAGTAGGGGGGATTCGGTAAAGCAACTCTTAACGTCATCAACAGAATAATTAACAGCATAGCTAGGACTGCAGTAATTTTTCATTATAGAGCAGTTTCCTAAGTAGAAATAGCTAAAGAATATTTATATACCGACTATAACTTAATAGACTCGCGAGGGGAAGACTTATTGTGCCTAAATAATAAACTTATCCGGTTATAGGGTGTGTCCGGCGACTTAGGGAGGGATATTATACGAGGTATCGGAGGTTTGGGTTAGGCTTAGTATAACCTCGGGTTACGCACGACCCCCTAAAGTCCGCGACATATCGTCCAAATATCACCCCCCCTTTTGGTGGTGGCCCCTACTTTTTGGACGCGTTTTTAAGGCCTAGGTTAGTACTAGGTTAGTATAGAGGACCTTATCGCGCGCCTTCGACCTTATCGTCGCCTTAATAATCCATTTTTTAACTCTCTTCCTATTTTTATGCCTGTGCTAGCTTTTAGCTCGCGCGGGGCTTTTAGTTTTATGTAGAACGGCCTACTATAATTCTAATTCTATAATATAGAGCTCTCTTCTTCTCCTCCTCTATTAATATTTACGCGTTTAGGGGCTTTATTTACCTATACCCGCGCTATGCTTACGCGTTTTCCCCCTAACCTCTTACAGAGATAGAGTTTTTTTTAAAAATCTTCTTACCCTACAGTCTACTTTATAGTTAAAGGAAGCCCCCCTAGCCTTCTCCTCCCTTTCCTCCTATAGCCTCTAGAACGAATTTAAGGCCTAAACGTTACGGCTATATAATATTTATAAGGCCTAGCGCTTAAAGAATACTATAAGGGCGTACGAGCTAAAGCAGAAAGAGTAAAAAGACTAGTGCGTAAGACTAAAAGGTAATATGGACGGCGCCTAGGTAACAGAAGATAAGCTTTACCTATTTTTAAAGTAGTAAGTTATTAACTAAGAATTATAGGCTGCTAGTTATTAAAAATAGAAGTTAAAATAGAAAGAAATATAGAAAGATAGCGAGCGGGTAAAGAAGAGGTAGAGGATAGTTAAGCGGGTAAAGTAGCTAGGGGGGAAAGCAGCCGTAGGGGTAGCCGTAGGGGTAGCTATAGGTATAGGGGAGGAAGCTATAAAGGAGGAAGGGGAGATATAGGACGAGGAGGCCCTAGACGCCCTATTTAACAAGATAGTCTAATACTTAGTTATAAATAGTTACGTCTCCGCTATTACTAAGCTTTATATATAATAGTTAAAAAGTAAAACCTCGCAGCCGCTATAGGGGGCGAAGCTCTTAGTAGTACTAGATAGCGTCCGCTATAATAAAGACCGGATTTAACGCGTTAACTTTATTAATTAAGGCCTATTTATAATTACTAGCGGCTATAACGTTAAAGGGCTTAAAAAGGTAATTACTTAGTGCTAGGAGACGGGCTTTAAGATACTAGGTTTAGTTAAGTCTTACCTTTAAACTGTAGCTAAGTATTTATTAGGTTTATATATATCTTACCTATTCCTTAGGCTATACTACTATTACCTATAGTAAAAGTAAACGAGGCGTTTAGCTTACTAACTTTATTCTTATTAAACTAGAGAATAAAGGGCCTAAACTGGATAAGTTAGCGCTATATATAATTATGTTAATAATATAAGGGAAGCAGAATTAGTACGGTAAGGTTAAGTATATAGGCTATATACGGAACGCTAACCCTATTCTCTACCCCCTCTCTATAATAGCCTTTTACTTTTTTAACTACTAGGGTAAAGATAGCGCTAAGAGCTTTCTATCCTTTTAATAGCTGAAGGACTACTATAACCTATACGTTTTCCCTAATAGTATTAAAGTACTATAACGGTTGCTAAGCAATTATATACAGTTTAAATAGAATAAAAAGATGTTCTAAGGGGTAGGAATTTACTTAAAGGAGAAAACCTATAGCGCCTATAAGTAGAGTGTTTAGTATACTAAGCTTAGCGGCGTTAAGGAGACCTAAATTAGATAGGCTAGATACTAAAATATAGACGCGATAATAGGAGCCTACCTTAGCTACCTACTTTATGCGTTTATGCGGTTAATTACCGGCTTCCTAAAGGAAGAAAAGGGCTACTTTCTCCCCTATACACGGGAGGTGCTAAAGGAGGCCCTCTATTTAAAAATATAGTCTAAGACTAATATCTAGCTAAAATATATAGAGGCCTATTACCTAAGTAGGGCCGATAATAAAGTTGTATAGCTTAACCTTATAGGCTTAGAATTTCTACGCCTCCTCTACGCGCTTAGGGTAATCCTGTTATAGGACTTAGTAATCCTATATAAGTAGTTTCCGCTCTACCCTCTATAAAAAAAACCCTTTTTAGCTATAAGGAGTACCGGAGGTTTACTATATAGGTAGAAAGCTTACTAGCTAACATAGTTACGCTGGATAAGCTAATAATATAGAAATACTGGCCCGCCTATAAGGCTGTAGCTAAGCTAAGATATAAGGCCGCGATCTCTAAGATAAAGGGGGTTTAATTACACGTGTAGATAATCTTAGAACGCCTTAGCGAGATAGTATAGTGGTGTAGATTGGACGTCGCCTACTATCTTAGCATTTTCCTATATTTATAGAGCCTTCGGCTTCCTTCCTTCTTTCCTCTATTATATATATATTACGACTTTACTAATTACCGGAAATACACTCTTTTCTTTTTTTCTTACTAACTGTTCTACTAACTAACTAACTAACTAACTAACCGACTGACCGACCGACCGACTAATAGACTAACGGCACTATGACTTTCCTATCTTAAAGAGGTCGTACTCTCCTATATATTTTATGGCATTCTATATAGGGATAACGGCAAGCTCTTTAGATTAGAAATCTAGTGCTATATATATAGGAGACGCGTAGGAATATCCTACAACTATAGAAGAACCGCTAGCTATAGAAGAACAATTAGCTATAAAAGAACGACCAGCTATGGAAGAACCGCTAGCTAGACAGATAAGACAGTAAGAAAAAACCAGGTAATATCAAATAGTAAGGGGAACTAGGCAGTACCGGAAAAAGATAGGACAGCTAAACTTAACGCATAAGCTAAAGAGTGGCAATAAGAAGTAAAAGACTGTAAGTCTGTTAACCTAAATCGGATGTCTTTACCACCTTAACTTAGTCACCAACCTAGTTATAGGAAAAAAAGGGTCTTGGAAAGTTATGTATAAGGACGTTAGGCAAACCAGTAAGCTAATTAAACAACTTTAACCGGCGGTTAGAGTTACTAAGATTTACTACTAAGCATGGCCAGACCTTTATTAAAGACGTAGAAACAAGTAGCTAAAGGCTAATTATTTAGATGGAAACAAGATCTAAGACATCTAGCGGTAAAGGAAGTTAGTACTACCCTTTACAAATAATGGATATAATATTGAGTAAGGTCGCAAGCATACAAAATTAGATCTATCCTTAAAAGCTTCCTATTCTAGCTTAGCTTTATCCTCTTTTAAGTTATATGGATTATATCAGCAGCAGCTCTAGAGGCGTTCCGCGAAGAAATAAATGTAAGTAAAAGCGTAAGGCTTAGTAGCACCCTACCGCGCGGAGCAACGGTAGGCCAAAACAGACGGACGCATTAAGGCCCAGCAGTGGCAGATAATAAGGACACTTTACTCTCTCAAAAAAACCCCCCCTTAGGCGTTAAGAAGTAGGTCCTCTCTATTAGGGATATAGCTATATAAGTAGACCTGCCAAAGTATGTACCTATTAAGGTACCGCCAGAACAGCTATCTAGGACACCCTCTATTAGGACTACGGCTATATAAGCAGACCTACTATAGCGTTTACCCGTAATACCTATGACTAATAACCCTTAGCAAACAAATAATGTAAGCCGTAAGGACCACCTGTAAGCTCCTAAGGAAGCTCTAAATGCGTTACCCTATAGCTAGTAGTTAATAACTTAAAATAGGATCTACGTTATAACCCAGCCTATGCCAGCCCCAGGAACTATTAGAACTCCATACTTTATAGGACAGGATATATTATAGTTTATTAAGCAGTACAAACAACTATGCGCCCAATATTATATTACGAGCAAAAAAAAGCACTAGGGTTTTTTGGAGTACTACAATTACTAAATAGGAATATGGATTTAAAGCTTACCTAAATTTATAACTGGTAACTAGACGGAGCTTATAAGAAAGCTTAGGGTAGAATACTAAGGAAGTAACCACTTTTATAAAATAGAGACGGTAGAATTTTTAAAGGCCTATATACTATAGTATAGGAGCAGCCCACCTAGCGTACGCGAGTACTATAGGTAGTTTATACTAATCTCCTAAAAGGTTACGGAGGCAGGCAATATAGGGAACGCTTAGTAAGGGTACTAGTTTGTAAAAGGACTTCCACTTAAATATTAAAGGCATATTATAGCCAAAACAGGAGCTAATCCTAATAGATAAGAGTCCTTTAACTTCTATTAGCTATAAAGAGCCGTAAAGAACAGGCTTAGTTTATATAAGGGCGTAGATTATCTATTAAAAATGGACCTTAGGGAGTAGAGCCTTTATTAGCTAGTTAAAGGATATAAAGACTGGCAGAACAGCACCCGAGCTCCCTTTATCCCATAAGACTGTCGACCTCCATAAGGCTTTTAATATCTATAAGGTTCTTAATATCCGCAGGACTATTAATATCCATAAGATTCTATTACCTTTAGACGGCCGTAACGGGACGTATAGGGTTAGTAAGGTACGCGAGGATAAGGCTAGTAAACCTGTTTTAGATATAGAGGAAGTTACCGTTTTACCAAGTACGAATACCAAGGGCTAAAGGATCTTATTTAGCGAGGATTTATATATCTATTTAATTAAGAAAGGCTAGTAGCGGGGATGCGCGAACGACCTAGACCTAAACTACCGCGGCTCGGCAATAAAGGACGGCTAAAGGATATTAAGGACTAGCTCTATATATATTAAGGAATAAACCTAGGTAAACTAAGGAAAGAATAGGTATAGTAACCGGCTTTTTATAACGGGGTAATATTAAAAAACAGTGACAAAATACGTACGAACTAAGAGGACTACTATTAAGTACGACCAACGGACTTAGTAGTAATACCCAGCTAGTAACGTCTGCAGACCTTTAGAGACAGCCGTGTAACTAGGCAAGCTATTAACCTATAGGCTCCGCAGTAAGTACCATAGGCTCCGCCGTAGGAGAAGAATATATAACTAAGAGATTATATCTAGATTAGGTTACGGCCTATAGATAAGACAGCTAAAGCTAGGAAGCATAAATCGTCCGACCTTTAAAGACGGTCTTAGAGATAGGCGCTTAACTAACAGGCTCCGTAGTAGGCTTTATATTAGGTATAAGATGTTTAACTAGGGGACAGTTAAGTTCTAAGGTAGGGAAGGGGACGTAGGTAACGACCGTATAAAAGATTTCTATTTATCTACTTATTACTATATTTCCTAAAGCTCCTTTCTTATTTACTTTCTTAGTTAAGACGCGTTAGTCACGATAACCTACTGTAGAGATGTCAGTTTAGCTTACCGCCTATCACCAAGCCAATAGCGATTTTCTATCCCGGGGATGGAAAATCCTAATTAGTCCATTCAGCAATAGAGCCGGCAGAACTTTATACCGCCCCTAGAATTTAATAATATAGCTACGTAATAAGAACGACACTAGGAGCCTTAATTAATTATATAGATATAGAGCCGATTATAGAACGCAGAGCCTATACGTAAAGCTGCACGCAGAGCCTTAATCGATTGATAGTACGGAAGCCTTAATTAAATTAAGTAACTGCACAGAAGCCGCGACTAGTTAAGGAATTAAGTCAAGCCAGAGCCTCGATATTAGCACGTCACCGTCACTAAATCAAATTAGTTAAATGTCGTTAAATTAGAGCCTTCGACCGGGCCGACCTTATTCCTTAATTAAACGACGACTAATTGCAGCACAACTGCCACTGCTATCCGAATTCAGTACTACGCTAACTGCACGACGAGAACGGATACCGCGGCAAGGAAGAGACCTATACAAAGGCAGTAGTATAATATTGGAAAACAAGCAGTATACGAAGAGACACTAACAAAGATGCTCTATAAGAGATCGTATATAGGGCATATCTAACTACGATAAACCTAAGCCATCCTTATATAACTAAAGACAGAACCGAGCCGCGTTTAGCTAAGCTAGTAAAGGACCTTATTAAGGATTATAAGGGAAACAGGAATTGGACGTACAGGAGCCAGCGCTTTTCCTTAAAGGTCGTCTTAACGAAGGACTATTTTATGGATATAAGGGCAAGGGATATACAACGGAGGTAGTTATAATAGCCAAGAAGCTGTTACTGGATAGCTTTAAAGACACTAAGGATAACTTAGATAAAGCGTAGAGCCAGCAGGATAATAATAAAGAGACTAAAAGTAAAAGATAACCCTAAGAAGGTTCTTAAGCCGGAGGAAGATTAAGGATGTATAAGCGTACTGCTAGCAGTAGGGATAAGGAAGCAGCCGCAAAAGCCTAAAAATACGCTAAAGACGCTAAGAACAAAGACAGCCTAAAAAGGGAAAAAAAGCAGCTATAGAAGACGTCCTACAAAGGTACTAAGCCCGCGATAGTGGTCTACTAGAAGCTGCCATTTATGCTTATAAAGACGTCTTAAGATAGGTCTCTAAATAGGACGTCTAGAGGATACTAAGAGCCTTAATTATACAATGTAAAGCCTTAATCGATTATGCGACAATATAAAGTCTTAATTAGATAATAATATAGAAGCTTAACTAAATACATACGGATGCAGAGCCTAAGTCATACGTGTAGTAAAAGACACCTTAAGTTAAGCTAGAGCCTTAGTTAAATCTTAATCAATCAGACGCCGCCTTTATAGTTAAGTTAGATTAAATAGAGCCTTTAGTTGGGCCGACCTAATACCCTATTTAAATGTCAGTCGATTATATATTATTACAGTTAAATCAAATTAGTCACCGTCGCCGTCAAACGTCTTTAATCGGTAGTTAAAGATGCATTACTGTAGGCACGCAGGCACGTAGGCACGCAGGTACTAGACCTAATTAGGAAACCAGTATACAGCTAGAAGAACGTTAGAAACACGGTTAATTAACGTTTTAGAGCCTCTAAGAGAGCTTCTTCCCTTAACTACCTACCTCCATATTAATCGACTGCCGACGCCCACGAATTGGCTAACTAAAACGATTATTCCTATAGATATAAATACGGAGCTTTACTCAGAGTCTTACACGGAGCCTATAGATATAGAGCATATAGGTGTAGAGCCTTAATTAGACAACAGTACGGCAGCTTAACTGGACGCCTATAGATGCAAAGCCTTAATTAAACGGTAGATGCGGAACCTTAACCGATTAGACGTCTACACGGAAGCTTTAATTAACTATCTACGGATATAGGGCCCTAATCGTATATATAGTAGAAGACGCCTTAAGTTAAGCCAGGGCCTTATTAAGTCTAGATTAGCTAAACGCTGTCTCCGCATTTAAATTAGGACAATTAGGGCCTTTAACCGGGCCGACTTTTTACCTTAATTAAACGACTAAACGATTAGTTGCAGCACGTTATCGCTAACCAATTAGACAGTCTTCGGCTAGCAGTTAAGGCAGCTATATATATATATACGCAGATATGGACGCAGATATAGACGCGGAATATGTAATATAGGGCTATTAATACACAGCTAGATGCACAGCTAGGCGTATAGCTAGATACTGGGCCTAATATAACACCATAAATAGAGCCTTAATTAAGAGCTGTGTACGATATAAACCGATACAGAGTTAGATACAGAGTTTTAATATTAAACGACTAGCCAAATCATTAAGTCGGGCTATAGTCTCTACCACCTTAATTAACTGTCCTGCCACCGCCGCTGCTGCCGCTATTCCGTCCAGCTATTCCGTCCTTACTATCTTAACCAACTACTATCTCTACCGTCCTAGATCTGTACCACTGCTAGGTCTATTTACTACTAAATCTACTAGGTCCATTATGCCGTTCTATACTACTATTTTAACCAATCTATTCTACTGCTGCTCTCCCAACCGCCATACCCTACCGTTTTAATTGCCCCGCTGCCGCTATTCTGACTAGCCGCCTCTAACTAACTACTACTAACTACTGCTACTGCTGTATTAACCGACTACTACTAACCGACTACTATCGACCGTCTGCCGCTATTAAGATTTCTGCTACCAAAAGTTCTGCTACTAGATATCCTACTACTTACTAACTGTTACTAAGTTCTTCTACCAAGTACTCTATCACCGACTATTTTATTTTATTTTACCACACTAACTATCTGCTTTTATTACTGTTTATGCCACTATTACTGCTACTGCTATTACTACTATTATTACTACTACTATTACTGCTATTACTGCTACCATTATTATTTTTGGTTTACTACTGTCCTAGTTACTGCTAATAGGAAAATCGGATTTTAGCTATGGGTAACGGAAAGACGCTGTAGAGCAGTTTTATAGAAGGGCTAAGGATATAGTTACCCGCGTTTATTTAAGGATATGCTTTCCTTTATCTATTCTGCTTTTACTATACTTTTATTTTGCTATTCTTCTATATTATAAAACGTTAGGGGATAACGTTCTTAGTGGGGGAGGTATATAGTGGTGTAGATTAGACGTCGCCTACTATCTTAGCATTTTTCTATATTTATAAAGCCTTCGGCTTCCTTCCTTCTTTCCTCGATTATATATATATCACGACTTTACCAGTTACCAGAAATACACTCTTTTCTTTTTTTCTTACTAACTATTCTACTAACTAACTAACTAACTAACCGACTAACCAACCGACTAACCAACCGACTAACTAACAGACTAACGGCACCGTGACTTTCCTATCTTAGAGAGGTCGTACCCTCCCATAATAGAAAGGTTATTAGCATTATTCGCACCTACATAAATCTAGTAAGGAAAGATAGGTATTTAAATAGGGCCTATAGAGTCTATACGTCTACCTTTAGGCGAGCCTACGCTGTCTACTATAACGTTTACTATATCCACGCCGCCTATTTAGCCGTTTATAATATCTATACTACCCACTTAGCTATCTATAATATCCGCACTATCCGCTTAACTATCTATAATATCCACATTATCCGCTTAGCTGTCTATAATATCTATACCGCCTACTTAGCTATTTACTATATTCGCACCGTCTGCTTAGCCATCTATTATATCTATATCGCCCCTATTAATATAGTATAAGGGATATTATTATAGACACCTTAGGTTACCCTTAGAACAACCCCTAAACGCCCCTTAGATAGTCGCCGGTTACGTATTAAAGGCACGTGCTCGTAGTATATAGTCTCTACAATCCTAGAGGCCTTACCTCCTTAAGGATTTATCTCTCTTACTAATCTATCCTATTCTATAATCGTGTCCTTATAGCTCCCTATCTATAAAATCCCCTTACATTTAAATCCTTCCTACTCTTTTTTAGAAGGGTAGTCAGCTTTAAGGACCAGAATTGTTTATTTACATCTTTTGTTTATAACTACTATTCTCCCTTAAAATCTCACGACGACCTAAATAGAAACTCCACAGATACCTTATAGAAAGCCGTCGCGTAAAGGTAGAAAGGTCCCTCTAATAGCGAGAGATTGCAATAATATAATCCTCTAGGTAAGACGGCTAAATAAGCCCTAATACCCAGATACTCTAGGAGCTTAAAAACTCTCGCATACCTATAGTTACCGCTAAGAAAAACGTAGATACCCTTTATAACGGTTATAACGCTACTAAAAAGCAACTGGAACCCCTCTGGCCCCACCTAAGCTAATTAAAAGATTAAGCGCTAGAGTTAACTTTAAGATCTTCCCTTAAGCTAAAAATGCTAGAGGAATATACTAATGCGTTTAATTAGGGAACTAACCGGAACCCTCCCGGAAGACTACCAGCCTATAATTAGCATAGTGGCGGTATATAAACTGCTTACGAGCTAAGCGGGCCTACCCCTTTAAGTAATTTAAGCTAATTACTAACTTAAGACCTGAGCCTTATTAGGACGCCTATACTAGCTACTAGTACTAATACTACCTCTATAGTAGGAGCCTCCCTAGGCCCAAGTTCGGAAGGTTTAGAGCCCTATACTAATCTCCTTTAAGATAGATATTAGGAAGCTATTATAAGGCTCTCAGAAGCTATGCGGGAGGAAGCTATTAATAAATATATTAGAACCCTTTAAGGGTAAATCTAGATCTAGTAGGGTCTAATTTAAGCTAGGTAAATTCTTTTATAACCTAGTTAAGGCTAAGGGCTTCTTAGAAGCTACCTAGTACCTACCTAAAAAGGTATAAAAGATTTAGAGAGTTATTTACGCTATAAATAAAATAAGGATATAGACCGATTAACTAAGGCCTTTAGTAGTTTAGAACTTCGCTATAGACCTAACGCCTAGTAGTTAGACAATTAGGTTCGTAAGGTAGATAACTTCTTTAAGATACTAATAATATGAGATAATACTAAAGAGCGTACACGCTGGATTATTAGTAAGATTAAAAACCGACCGCTAAATTAGATTGCACTTAATTAGCTTAATAAAGAGCAAATTACTATATAGCTACAGCTGCAAACCTTTCTAAAGAAATGGACTTAAGATCTGTATATTATATAATATAATAATATAGAGCTATTCTAGAATAGGATATAGCTAGACCACTATAACTTCCGCTAGTTTATAAACTTTATAGAAACTTATGCTTAATAGATAGATTTAGAGCCCTTTAAAAACAAGGACGGTAATATCTATAAAAAGGAAAAGATTAGGTTTATCTAGGCTAGAATTAAGCTAGCAATTTATAATAAAATAAAGCGCGTAGAAGCCCTATTGCGGATTACTATATATACGGATTTTAAATAAGTAGTTCTAAACGCTAAAGATATAGTAAAAAACTAGACCTCTTTTAGTAGGAAGCTAGGGGGTTACTAGAAGTATAGGCACTTTAGTAGTAATATAGAACAGACCTAACCTTTAAAGAAGCCGTTCTTAAAGAGAACTTTAAGAGGGTTAAAGTTAGGAACCTTAAATAACGGGAAAAACTTTTAAGGTTAACCTAATACCCGTCTAGCACCTTTACGGGAACACTTTAAGAAGTTAAAAGAAAACTCTAGAGGTAGATTCTATTAGAAAAATAAGTAGGGCGATAACTATATTAATAATTTTTTTAAAAAAAAGCCCTAGTTATAGACCTCTTTTAGCTATAACTAGGGCAAGATATAGAAGAAAAGACTCTCTATATTACTATTAAGCTAGAAATAATACTTCCTATAGATAAGATATAACAGTTCTAAGTACTATATAATAGCGGCGCTGAAATTAATCTTATATAATATAATTTGGTAAAAGAGTATAAACTTATCCTATTATAAAGGTAGCGGAAACCTATTATAAGCTTCTTAAATAAGCATTAGATTAAGCTATATAGTGCCTATAAGCTTATAGTGTTAATAGCCAATATATATAACCGCACTAAGGTAGTTAGCCCGTAACCCTTTTAGGCGGCTAATTTTATAGGTTATAACCTTATTTTTAAATACCCTTAGCTAGCGAAAGCAGACTTTAAGATACGCTTTAAAACTAAAGCCTTTAAATAGTAGAATAATAGAGATTTAGAAGGGCGTATATTACTACTAAGCCTAAAGGATATTTTAGAGAATATAGCCTTAGGCGAAATAGTATACGCTTTATACCTAAAAGAGTATTAGATTTAACCCCTATTTAATAGCAAGATAGGTATAAAGCCTAGTATAAATAATAACCCCTTTATAATAGAGACCTTATAGGGAACTATTAGATAGGTTATAGAGACATTATAGGGAGGCGGCAATCTTAAAGATCTTATAAGATACTTTAACTGCTATAGGTTACTCTAGCTTAAGTAATACATAGAGAGTATACTTTAATACCTTAAATATTACGTTAAAGAATTCCCTACCCTTTACTAGCTACCGCATGCAACGGTTTAATATATGGTGGCAACTATATATAAGTAACCACTATAGCGCATAACGCTGCCTGTAAGTATCCTAAGGGAGCTCTGGGATCTACCTAATAATAATATAAAGGATAAACGCAACCCCAATTTGTTAAATATTTTAGTAGGCCTAGAGGATCTATTAAGGGTATTTTTAGGCCAGAGAGCTAAAGTCCTACTATAGAACTTAGAGTATAATTATGCAATTAATCTAGAAGAAGGTAAATAACCGCTAAACCTTTTTATCTATAACCTCTCGCGCAAAGAGCTTAAGATCCTATAGGAGTACCTTAATAGCTTACTAGAAAAGGGATAGATTTAGCCTAATAAGTTACCGGCAGGTATACTAATCCTCTTTATCCTAAAACTAGATAGGACTATAAGGCTATATATAGACTATTACAGTCTTAATAAGATTATAATTAAGAACCGTTACCTACTACTACTAGTTAGTAAAATACTAAATTAATTATCTAAGGCGAAGATCTTCACAAAGCTAAATCTATAGGACGCTTATTATAGGCTCTATATTAAAAAAGGGGATAAGTAAAAGACCGCTTTTAAAACCTAATACGGCCATTTTAAGTATCTAGTAATGCTTTTCGGGCTAGCTAATACGCCTATAACATTCCAATTGTATATTTATAGAGCCTTAGGGGGACTAGTTAACCGTATATACGTTATCTATTTAAATAATATCTTAATCTACTTAAAAAATAAGGATTAACACGAGCAACACGTCCGCGAAGTGCTAGAATATTTAGATAATTAGGGCCTCTACGCTAAGGCGTTAAAGTATATCTTTAATACTAAGTAGGTTAAGTTCCTAGGTTATATTATAACGCTTATAGGTATAGTTATAGACCTAGTACGAGTGTAGATAATTTAGGAGTAGCCAAAGCTAGAGAGCTATTAGGATATTTAAGTATTCCTAGGCTTTGCCAATTTCTATAGGCGCTTTATCTATAACTACTTAGACGTTACTTAATACCTATCTAACTATATTATGGAAGCTTTTTAAGACCTAACCTAAGAAGTAAAAAGCTTAAAGGCGGTAAGGAAGAAAACTAAAAAGGGACTAACTAAATAGTATAAGCTATAGTTATGGCCTAGAAAGGTTTAAGAGGCCTTTTAGGAACTTCGCATAAAGTTTATAGAAGCTCTATTGCTATAGTATTTTAACCTAAATTAGCTATTAATAATAATCACTAATGTATTAAATTTTGCCCTTATTAGTATCCTACTATAACCTAATAGGCATCTAGATACTACCCAGCTCCATTAAAAACCAGTAGTATTTTATAGCAGAAAATTCTAGGGACCTAAAGTTAGGTATTATACCCACGATAAGGAACTACTGGCTATAGTTAACTACTTTAAACAGTGGCGACACTACCTTAAGCACGCGAGCTATACCACTTATATACTCTTAGATTACTATAATCTACGCTACTTTATAACTATAAAAAAGCTTATATCTTAATAAGCTAAATAGGTAGAGGAGCTTATATAATTTAATTTTAAGATTAAATATAAGCTAGGGGAAAATAACTCTACTAATAGACTATTACGACGGCTAGACTATACCAAAGGCTTTAAAACGGGAGAAGGAAAATAGATAATAGATATCTTACTCCCTATATTATAGAACAAGCTTCGGGTATAGGATGCTTAAGTATTTATAGCTTTATATACTAAGTTTTAGGCAGTATAAGCCCTATTAGTTTCTACTAATGTTCTGGCTAATACCCAGTCTATTATTAATAAGGGTCTAAATATACCTAGACAGGACGTTCCTAATATATTCTTAGAACCTAGTAATATACTATCCCTAATTACTAAGCTATCCCCTTAAACTAATAGCGAAGCTATAGAGTAATTGGAACTCGGAGCCCTATAATAACTAAAGGACTTTAACTTTATAGCGGCCTTTCTAATATATATATATTAAAGAGTTATAAAATCTATAGTATTATCTAGTTTTATACTTAGAGTAGTATAGAATAAAATAGCTTTTACCTAGGAACTATCTAAAAGGTTAATAGACCTTATCCGTAAGGTGTAATAGAGGGACGCTTTTTATGCCATCCTTAATACGGAAGTAGACTAGAAACGTAACGGAAAGGAAGCTATTAGGCGCTATTATTAGGAACTAGACCCAATAGGCCTACTATATAGAGGTAGTAAGGTTTAGGTGCTATAAGAAGTAAATCTACGATAGAAGATTCTTATAAAGAATTACGATAATCCTCTAGGCGGCCACTATAGTTAAGTAAAGACAGTGGAATTCCTTTAGCGCAAATACTATTAGCTAAGGCTTAATTAGGAAGTAAAGGAGTATATTAGCTATTATAAGAAGTGTTAAGTATATAAGATCCACAGGCATAAGCTATGGGGTCTACTTAAATTAGTTCCCCCCATTAGTGAGCTATAATAATATTACGCTATAAACTTTATTATAGATCTCCCGCTATCTAAAGATGGCTAAAGATAAATATACGATTTGGTCCTTATACTTATTAATAGGTTTTTAAAGTACGTCTAATACTTTCCCGTTAATAAGACGATTAATATATAAGAGCTCGCCAACCTAATTAAGGAGAAATGCTTTCTTAAAGTAGATTAGCTATACTCTATCATTATTAATAGGGGCAGCGTCTTTATAAGCCAATATTAGTCGGACCTATGCTTCTATTTAAAAATAGACCATTAGTATAGTATAGCTTTCTACCTATAGACGGATAGGCAATAGAATACTAGAACTAAAAACTGGAGTCTTATCTATAGATATATTTAAACTATTAGCAAGATAACTAGTGCGAGCTACTTCTATATATAGAGTACGCTTATAATTTAAAGCAATATATATTATATAAGTATGTACCAATCTAGATTGCCTATAGCGTTTAACTATTTAGGTTTAATAGTATACCTAATAATTACTGGCTAAGGCCGTATAATTAGTTATAGGATCCTACTAGGAAGTTTAAGGATATTTACTAAAGAGTATAAGGATACCTCTAGGAATAGGAGGAGTAATAAAAGTATATAAAGCAGAGCCTATAAGATACCCAAGAGTAGTAGAGACTTTAGTATAACCGCAAGTACTAAAACAAGCATTTTAGAGTAGGTGATAAGGTTTTATTATATTTAACGAATATTAAAACCCGTTAACTATTAAAGAAGCTTAATATAAGATACCTAGGTCCCTTTTAAGTTAAGGAATAAATTAGTAAGCTAGCCTATTGTCTCTAGCTACCCCTATCTATAGCCTATATATATTTAGTGTTTTATATAAACCTACTAGAGCTATAGTATAGACCACCGCTAGAAACGAACTTCCGTTTAGGCCTAATTAAATACCTTAAGGTAGTGGGCGAGCGGTATAAGGTTAAAGCTATATTATAATATAAGTCTATTAAGAACAAGCTTTAATATAAAGTTAAATGGCTAGGCTAGCCTACTAAGGACTCTATATAGGAACTAGAGGATTAACTTAATTATTATAAAGATATTCTAAAAGAATATTAGGACTAAGGTCTATAATTTACAAATTATAGAAAGCGCTCTAATACTATAGTGTTATTATAACCTATAAAGAAAGCTCGCGAAAAGAGTAAATAGGTTAAATTAGATATAGAATAGATAGGCTCTGGAAACTATAAGGATTAGGGCTATAGCTTAAGGCAGAAAAGGTCCTTAGCCTTTTTATATATATAGTATAGAGTTAATAGGGAATTTTGCTAGAATTACATTCCTATTTATTAATCTATACTAGAAATATTATTTCTAGGGCTTCTAAGCCCTTTTTAAAAGCCTTGTAAGGCCTTTCTAAGTACCTAATTAAGGTCCTTAATTACTACTATATATAAAAATTAATCTAAAATGCCTAATTAAAAAAGCTACTATGCCTTATTCTTAGGATTGAGATTAATATCTATTAGCCCTTTAAGGGACGGCTAATAGGAATAAGATCCCTTTATAGGTATGTAAGTAGGTATAAAAATAGAGGTAGGATAGTAAGGTATAGCAGGAGTAGAGATTCTTAAACGCTTAATGCTAATATTAGGTCTAAACTAATACTATTAAAGCTCTTGCGGCGTTAGCTTATGGCTAATAAAAATACGCTTAAGCCCAGAATGAATAGAGACGTTAGCTGGCTATAATAGTTTAAAACTACTAAGACCTTACTATAGTAACTGTTAGGTACCTATTTGCTAGGTACCTAAAGAGTAACCTACCTAATAACGTATTATATTATGCTCTTTTAAAACTTAACGCGTATACACGAACTCCTTTTTATAGTATATAGCGACCTTTTTCTTATCGCCCTTATCCTTTACCCTAGTCTTAATATACTAGCCTTGCTTATATATTAGGCGGTACTAACTAGCTTACTAAGAATTATAGGCGGTATAGATAGCTATAGCATAATCTTACATTTAACTTAGATATTTAGTATTAGTGTTTAAATAGGAAAGAGCCTGGGCGATATAGTAGTTAAGAACATTAAAGAAACGTCGCTACTTAGGCCTAGACTATTAAAGCTTAAAGTTAGTAATAGAAATCTATTAAGGATAAAAAAGCTTATCTTAATATAACTACTACTTTTAGTATGCATACATTAATTATAAGGACTAAAGGTATTAGATCTAACGTAGTATATCTTATTATAAGCCTCTAGAATCCTATTATTAGATTCCTGGTCTTTTAAAGATATATAGGCAAAATTATTTAGGTAAGACTAGTACTAGTTGTGGGTTAGTTGCGGGTTAGGGTTCTATATATAAAGGTAGGGCTAAAATACGCTATAGATTTTGCTTAGAAGAGTAGCTAGTAGGAGATTAAAGAGGTATATTAAATTAATAATAAAAAAAGAAAAAATCTTAATAATATATTAAAGATACGTCTAAATTAGACGAAGGTTAATAATGGGAAGTAAGGTATTAAGAAAAAGGATTAAGCTTAATAAGCAAGGTGTCTTTATACTTTACCTTCTAATACCCTTTTAGTAAATAGCTGTAACCTTGCTAATATAACTTCATTATAATAGCGCTATTTAGCTATTACTTCCTTATAAAAACTAATAACGCGGCCAGGGGAAGGTAATTAAAACGTTAAATTATACCTAAACGATACTATAGTATTAAAAGATTAACGTTATAGACGTTCTTAGCAATCGTATAATAGCTACAGTTACTATTACAAAGTGTCCTTATTTGCTAGGTAGTAGAGCTACGCTAAATATATGGTATAGAACTACTAGATTTAAAAGTATATATACTAAATCTTAAGAGATAAGTCTCTTTAACTAACTAATTAATACCTTAACCGTATTAGATAGCCTAAGGGCAAATATAAAAGTAATGCATTAGTAACGTAGGGGATTATAAAAAAAGGATTATAAGAAAGGATTATAGACTATATCTTAATAGTTAAAGATAACGACAAGCTAAGGCTCTGTATATTAAATCCTATACTAAAAGGTTTTACGAAACTATACTAGAACACTAAATTATCTATATTACTCGTAATTAATTACAGACTAGTATAAAGGCTTAAAAATAGAGGTGTATAAAAATCTCTATATTAACTTAAGTAGTTACTAGTATGGTGGTATAATTTGGCCCCCTAGATTTAACATCTAGATTAGGTGTAGCTTTGGGAGAGCCTAGGCCTTCCACAGTTATATAGGTCGGTCTAGAGCTCTTAGAGTCTTTAACAACTTAGGCGACACCAACAAACATATAACTTTCCTTTAATACACTCTTTTCTTTCTCTTCTTACTGCTTAATTCTAACTAATTCTAACTAACCGATAGACTAACCGACCGACTAACAGATAGCACTAAGACTTTCCTATCTTAGAGAGGTCGTACCCTCCCATATATTTTATAGCATTCCACGTAGGGATAACGGCAAGCTCTTTAAATTAGAAGTCTGGTGCTCTATATATAGGAGATGTATAGGAACAATCTAGAACTGCAATAGAACGACCAAGATAAAGAAGCACGGGCATATTAGCGACCTATACGCAGCCACCGCTACAAAGAATAAACTAACAACACTTGCCGAGTTCTCTATGCGGGAATAGTGGTCGGCAAGCAGCGACAAAGAGGCGGGTATATAGTATAGTAAGATAAAGGATAAAAGAAAGGACTATGGCACACTAGGAACGGCAGAAAAAAAATCTTTTATATTTTATTTACTATATTTGCAACAGTCTATACTATTATTCTCGTATTTATTAAAGCTACCTTTAAATTTATAATAATGGCGATAGTACTAGTAAAGGGATTATTAGGAATATTAGGCCCATTCTATAACAACAGTAAGGGCGCTAAAAAGGGAGAGGAAAGTAAGTAGCCTGTTAAACCGCGAAGCTCTTCTAAACTAGGGCATATAACACTAATTCTAACTTCCGCAATATTAGGGACTAATAACCCTTAATAGACAGAGGATAAGGGTTATAAGGTCTACCTGCCTATCCCTAGAAAAACTATAGGTCCGCCACCTTCTATTAAACTACTAATAGAACGAGATAAGGTATATATTATAGCCTAGCCTATACTAGCACCGTGTTACGGACAACAAGAAGTATTAAGGACTTTTAGAGTATTACGACTATTAAATAGGGACATAGATCTAAAGTCTGCCTAAGTTTGCTATTAGTAACTAGATAAAACTTATAGGAAAGCTTAGAATAGACTACTAAGAAAGTAACTACTTTTAACAAGTTAAAACGGTAGAATTCTTAGAAGCCTATATACTATAGTATAGGAATAATCCACCCAGCAGTATACGCGAATACTATAGGCAGTTCACATTAATCTCCTAAAAAGTTATTAAGGCTAGTAATTTAGAAAACCGTAAATAAGGGTACTAGTTCGCAAAAGGACTCCTATTTAAATACTAAAGATATATAATAACTAAAACAGGAGCCAACCCTAATAGGCGAGAGTCTTTTAACTTTTACCTGCTAAGGAGAGCTGTAGAAGATAGGCTTAATTCGCATAAAGGCACTAATTAGTTATTAATAATAAATCCTAAGGAATAAGGCCTTCGTTAGCTAGTTAGACAATTCCATAATTAGCAACCAGCTATAATAGACTAAAGAGATACTGCCCTTTAACCACCTATAGTCTCTTAGCTAAGTAAGTCGGTAAATACCCGTTAAATGACTTAGGAAATAGACCCTAAACTAGAGAAACTTACTAATTAACTCCGGAAGCTTAATCTTAGGACAGTTAAATTAGTAGGCGTTATATCTTTAATGCCGTTCCTAGATAGGATTTACTAAGATCTAATACGGTATATATAGCTCCTAAATAGGGCGTTAATGCGTTAAGAATAAATAAACCCGCAACTAGTACTAGATAATAATAAACCGCAGCCGCCCTATAAGGGAGCGCTATAAGAATAATATAAGCTAGGCCTAGGAAAGTATAGAGGGCTAGGGAACTTTAGCGTATACTAGACACAAAATCAGACATATTATAGATGCGGGGGTACCTACTATTTTATTAATTAATGTCCACAGCTCTAAGAGTTAGTTTATTATAGTTTTCTATATATAAACAAAAATAACTAAATATATACTAGAATACGTAAGCGCCTAGGAAATATAATTCCGTATTTACCAAGCGATAATCGGATTTAGTTCCTTAAAGACTAGCTAAGGCAGAACGTAAATATTAATCCTAATACGCTAGCAATAGGTATCTAACTAAAGGCAGCTTCCATGGAGCTTATAAAGGGTAGTAACGCTAAAAGTAAAGAGAAACTCGGTAAGTCCTAGGAAGATATATACTAAGTAAAGTCAATATACATTAATTTAGTAGAGGCTATAACCTAGTTATAGCCTACGCCACGGGTATATAATCTTAGGAGACCGTAAGGGGAAGTAAGGGTAATAAAACAGCCTCCAAAACCATCTAGTCTATAACTAGCAACGGTTTAAAATATATAACCAGGAGGATATATCTAAATCGCACTATAGCCCTAATAGCAGGCTCCTCCACCACCGTTAAGTAGTGACGAGGTTAATAAAATAAACTACACTAAATAGCTAAAACAGATGGAGTAAATAACGGATATAATAATAATAGCTAAAGCATTACAACTAAAGCTAGTTAGGATAATGGACATACTAAAAGGAAACGTTTTAAGCCTAATAGTAATGGCGGACAAGATCTTATTAAAAACCATTAAAGTTACTATTAGTGACTGCCTTATATATATACCTAAGGTCGCAAGGCTATTCTTTAAGCCTCTTTTACCACCCCTTACGGAGCCTTACTAACAGAAGTAAGAGGACGTTAAGGCATCTATATTATTAACACACCTAACGTTTTATGTTAATTAAGCCGGTTTAATAACTGCTAAAGTAAACCAGATCGAACAAGAAGTAAAATTTATCTAGTTTTAAAGGCGATACCTAAAGGTAGAAGCGTAGATAGGAGACGAAAGGGCTAAATACTTAATTAACTCTAGAGCTAAGCTTAACCTTATTAAGGAAAGCGTAGCCCTATAACACAGCCTACTAATATTAAGTCTGCCTTTATAGTTATAAGGCGCGCGTTTAACGTCTATAAATAAAACCTAGTTTAAGTTTATTGGGCTAGTATATACGGTCCCTATAGTAATAGGTAACGTCTTAATATCTATAATATTTATTACTGTAGGGGAAATGTCATATAAGGTAATACTTAGTAAGCTATAGTTAGTAAGGGCTAGACTAGTAATAAAATAAACTATAATAGGCTAGGTATCTTGCATTATTTAATTAGAAGATAGCAGGGTTAAAATAAGGTTCTTAACGTCCTACAAGAATGCAATATTCTTTAAGCTAGATAAAGGTATTAGTATAGATAACAGTTTGGGAAACGTATAACCGGTATAACTGCTAAGATTATATCTGGGGTTACTTATAACCCAGCGCATTAGAATAAAGAGGATATTAAGAATAAAGAAAAGGGAAATAAGGTATAGCTCTAACACAGACGTTTACTATTTTAGATATCCGCTAGATAGAGCTATTGGTAGAAAGAGGAATATAATATTAAATAGAAAGAGCTTAACAGTAAAACGTTAAAGAAAGTCCTAAAGAAACACTTAAGGAAGAATTAGAAGCTAGTATTTAAAGTAAAGACTAAGTTCCTTATATATTAAATGTTAAAAATAACGGATCTATTTATAATATAAATAGAAAGCTACTAAAGTAAGGCCTAACTAAACGCCATAAATATAGCAACTGCGTATAAACGGAAGGCAGACAAAGTCTACCTAGTTAATTTATCGGCACTAGATAGAACAGTTATAGGAGGCATAATGAAATGGTAAGAGGTGGCCTTATATTAACAGAGGGCGTCCATCTAAGGATTACCTCTTAGTCTATATAATCATTTTCTTAAGCCGCGATATACTAAGCTGGCCCACGGTATATAACTAAAGCTAAAATAATTAGAGCGTATAATTATAGGAGATATTCAGCTAAGAGAATAAGAGATCCTTAAGGCTATATTGTTCAACTAAAAAGAGGCTCTAGTATAGGAGTTCTCTAAGATAGGTCGCGTTAGTAGAGACGTAACTCTACTACTAAAGATTAAAACCGTGCTGTATAAAGTATAGTAAGTACTAAACTTTCTAGTACCTAGGGCCCTATAAGGAGAAGTAATAAATATATTATAAGAACGACTAGCTTAAGGGACTTTAGAATATTGTGAAAGCCTATATAGGAATCTATAGTTTCTTACAAGCAAGAAGGAACGCAATAAGTACTAACTAATTAATACGGCGATAAATATTAACTAAGTAACTGTTAGGGACGTAAATCTACCACTATACGCCAACGAGTTTTCTAAGGAGTTTGCGGGGTATAAGGTTATATCTCTAGTAGACTTCTTCTCTAGCTATAACTAATTAGAGCTTAATATAGAAAGCAGGAACCTAACGGCCTTTGCGATACCTTTAGGACTTCTATAATAAACAACGGTACCTATAAAAGGTATAAATTTGGTAGCCTAGTTTATAAGGATAATTACTAAGATTCTAGAATAATATATCCCACACTATACCTTGCCGTTTCTAGATAATATTATAGTAAAAGGCCTATAGATAGTGTATAATAGAGAAGAGTGTAACAGTGCTGGGGCACGCCACCTGCCACTGTTCCGCGGACCCTGACTTTAACCAGCTAATTAAGATTTTCCATCCCCGGGATGGAAAATCGCTATTGGCTCGCTTACCACTAGCGCCTTGGCGGCCCTCGCGATATCTACCTACTACCCTAAGCGACTCTTCTTCTTCTTCTTAGCTTAGTATCTTTACTAGATAGCAATCCACAAGCTTCAGTTTAGAGGCATTTATGCGAGCCGTCACATTATATTAAGCTAACCCTACACTGCCTAGGAAGGCCTTAATAATCTCCTACCCCTAAAAGAAACTTCGTCTGCAATAACGCGTTAACGCGCTATACTTAGATACTAAACAACTCTATACTGCCTGGGAAGGCCTTAATAATCTCCCACCCTATAAGCCAGATAGAATTGGACCTATACCCCCGGAATCAAAACCGTATAATTCTAACAAACCTTAGGAAGCTAATAATGGCACCTAAAGCGAGCTTATCTAAAAGAGCCGCCTTAACCCAAGAACACGAGATCCAATTGGGATTAGAAATTAAGGATAATAATAATATTATAGACGTACATAAATAGATTCGTGCCCTTACGGCTAATTAGGAAGCTGGCCGTCTCTAAGCTTAAAGTATATAGGAGACTCTATAAGAGATCCTGGACAGCCTTACGGCCCTATAAAGCAGCTTAGCTTCTCCTTCTAGAAGTCTAAGTTAACCTATCTACTTAACTAAATATAACACACTAGGGAGTATAGATACAATAACAAAGCAATTAAAGTCCGTTAAGCTTCCTAACCCCTAGCCACTGTCTAATAGGATAGACCCTACCTTTAAGAATTAGAGGATTTAAGTATAAGGAAAGCTTTGTGTTAACCACAACTATAGGAGGTGCGATATATATTCTTAAGCTAAAATAAGTTCGCGGAATAATTAATATAAATGTTTAAAGACCTAGAGGTAACTATAATAGTAAAACAAAAGCTTTAAAACCTAATATAATAAACCTTAGTAATTAAGTATATAACGCAGTTTTAAATATTAGCAATATAGGTTAAATAGAATAATAAGGCGCGCAGACGACCTCTGCCATCTGTCTACAGCCATCACGCTGCAGACGACCTCTACAACCTGTCTGCAGCCATCGCACTGCAGACGACCTCCACAACCTGTCTACAGCCATCGCACTGCAGACGACCTCCACAACCTGTCTACAGCCATCGCACTGCAGACGACCTCCACAACCTGTCTACAGCCATCACGCTGCAGACGACCTCTACCACAACCTGTCTACAGCCATCACGCTGCAGACGACCTCTACCACAACCTGTCTACAGCCATCGCACTGCAGACGACCTCCACAACCTGTCTACAGCCACCGCGCTGCAGACGACCTCTACCACAACCGCCACCACTACCACCACCACTACCGC
>Ga0307515_10005449_pt1 | contig 25786 bp, 23 predicted proteins | sample 17_EM_MG_FD_194513 | JGI IMG/M metagenome (GOLD analysis project Ga0307515, IMG submission 194513) | Populus trichocarpa ectomycorrhiza microbial communities from riparian zone in the Pacific Northwest, United States - 17_EM | ecosystem: Host-associated > Plants > Roots > Unclassified | place... | reverse complement strand
CCCTCCCCTCCCTCCCTCTTTTCCCCTCCCCCCCCCCCCCCCCCCCCCCCCCCCCCCCCCCCCCCCCCCCCCCCCCCCCCCCCCCCCCCCCCGGGGATGGAGTAATGTGATATGGAAGTAGAATCACTTTGAATAAAATTAGAACAAAAAAAAAAAGGTAGAAGAGGAAACAAAGCAGAAGGATATGACTTTGACATCAGTTTCAATAATTCACCATGAAGAAACCAAAATTTTAAAAGAATACCCTGACATTTATGTGACAGGTATATAATGATATAGTTACATTCAACCACAAAGATGGATTCCCTCAAAGAATTGTATCCGCCACAACAAAATCCTAGAAACATGGTATCGCTCAAACATTTAAATTTTGTTGGGTCCAAATCCAGTGCTTCTCCTTGCCAGATGATGAATCAGAAATTCTATGTGGTTTCGTACTTCATCTTTTAGTCAAGCAACCCCTCATATGCTTATTCATATATTTGGATTAAATTTCAAATGGGATATCCACATCAATACAGAAAGCACCAAAGAAAATAGTTAATCATGAAACTGGAGATTGGCATAACCCATGTTCAGATAAAGATGCATCGAAAGCGAAAAAAGGCATTCAAATTTCAAGAACATACTGGAATCCACGATGAGGTAATTCGTCTTTCTCCGCAAATCAACATTACCCACTCCAGCCATCAAAAGTCCAACAATCGTGTCCTACATCAAATTAACATACTTGAATTTGTTAAACATCTCTCTCTTTTTTCCTACAAAGGAAATCGATGAATCCTCTCTTACCTCATCGGCAATCATTGCAATGAGTGCAGAGTTGTTGGTCGCGATTTGAGCTCTGTTTGCCATTTAAGATGAATGATAATGCAACTACAAAACAAACAGTAAAAAAGATGCAGAGGAAAGATCCATTATCATTAATCATAATTCAGCAACCAAACATGCGCTATTTTAAATAAAATAAAATAAAATAAAAAACATCATAAGACAGCGAGAACCGCTTTGTCAATTAAATCTAGTACCTTTGGATTTGGATTATTCTTCGAGTCAGGGCGGTTTTCTTGAATCGAATGGAATGGATCGCGATATTAGAGAGAGAGAGAGAGAGAGCAGGAAATTATGGTCTGAATCTGGAATTAAGATGTGAACAAGCGAGAAGATGTTATCCCACGCACCGTATTATGCTAGTACTCGATACAGCTCACCACCCGTTCTCGCTGTTTTTAATAAACGGCGTCGTGGCTTCAAGGTGCTCCGTACCAGCTAGTTTTCTTTTCTGCTACCGCTGCCTTTTAACACGCACGGATCATGTGGTAACGTTTAAAGTGGTGTTTGGGATAAATTATTTGGTTGCAGTTTTTATTTAAAGTGTTTTTTTATTTAAAAATATATTAAAATAATTTTTATTTTATTTTTTTAATATAAATATATTAAAATAATTTTAAAATAAAAAATATAATTTTAAATAAAAAATATTTAAAAATCCTAGTTGAAACATGGCCAAACACCCTAAAACTGCAAAAAATAAGCAATTGGTTGTGAGAATATTTCATAACAAGCAATTAATTTTATTTTTTCAATAAAAAATTTCAAAGCAACCAAGTTTTTTTTTAATTTGAAGATATACACATAAAATAAAATTTCTAAATGATATTAAATAATACTTAAATGAATAAATATTCGTTAAATAAAAAATTTAACTTGAGGTTTAAAACTAAGTTTAGAGTTATTTTTTTAAATGATTATAACAAACGAAATAAAGATAATGAGGACGGTTTTGATTGAATAGATAAAAATAAATTTTTATATTTTTTAAATATAAAATGAGTATAATGTATATTTTTTTTATTCTTAAACACTAATTAAACATTACAGTATAATAAGCTTGTCTTAAACTTTAAAATTTAGATTTAAAGATAACCAGTTTTTCATATATATATATATATATATATATATATATGCTTATTCAGCATAGATTAGCTTAAGAAATTGATCATGGCCATTTATAATATCTAAAAATTCATCATGTGATGATGATTTCCTCGCTGTTTCTGGTGGTATCAATGAACCCCTACGATAAGTAAAAGAGAGAATAAGTTTACGCGCACAAAAAAATCTCGAGAGAGGATCAGCACAGAAGGAAGAAAAGAACAAACAATGAACAGTGTGTTCTCAGTCGACGATTTCTCCGACCCGTTCTGGCCGTCTCCTCCTCCGTCTCCACCATCAACAGCTCCGGCGATGAATAGAAGCGAATCGGAATGGGCGCTAGAGAAGTTTCTACAAGAAGTCTCCGCGGCCTCCGTATCCAGCGATACCAACATCGCCGCTCCTTCGGCGCTTTCTCAATCGTCCACGTCATCGATACCTCCTGAGAATGGTGAGGATGAGGTGGTGGAGATCACAAAGCATCCAAATCCTCATCCGCAGCCGTTGGGTCGCAATCTAACGAACCCGATTGATTCCGATGAGTACCGCGCTTTTCTCAAGTCGAAGCTCGATCGCGCTTGTACTGCCGCGGCCATGTCTAGGGTATATGCATACTGATTGAATTGTGTGCACATGCTTTACATGTGTTTTTGATTGGTAATTTACTGAAAAAAACTGCAGGAATCCGATGTTATAAAGCCGGAAGATTTCTCTTCGTTACTGGAAGATCAAAGGCTAGCTGCTGGAAATGTTTCTTTGGGAACGCAAGCTTTTCGTAAGATTTTTGCCTGCATCTTCTTGAATTGTTTATGTCAATTGCTGATTGCACTTAGCACGTTTGTAATCAATACTGCTCAACTGATAATTTTTAAAAAGAACAGAACAGCAAGAACTGTTAATAATATTCTTTCAAAGATCATACATACTCTTAATTTTAATTGACAGCGGTAAAAAAGCCCCTTGGATTGTAACATGCTTGACTGGTGAGAATTGTTTGAGCTATTTGTGTTTTGGCGGATATGGTATGCACCTTTAGGAGATAAGCATGTAGTTGGAATCAAGTTCCTTGCACTTGAAGGGCGTCTTGCTAACTACATAAGCTCAGAAACTAGAATAGAACACACTTTATATTGCATCCACAAAACCCCTGATTTGTGCGATGTACATTTATCAGATAACTTGATCAAAGTTGCGAAATGCCTTTCTCTCTGCTCACTTTCATCCTTGTTTGTTCCCTTGTACTCTTAAATGTTCTTCACCTAATTTCTACGAAGTCATATAAATTAGAATTGTTGTATGTGGTGCTCTCATCTTATGCAAGATTTGCGTTTTAATTGCTGCAAATCTCTGAATTGCACCCAGAGGGATTTCATGCTTCAATTTTCTTTTCATTCCTCCGAAATTCAGGTCGCGGCAATATCTTGTTTGACTTTTAACCATTATAGGCACTGGTCATGGCATCTCAATGGCACAAATTGGGGCAGATGGTGGGTCACCTGGCATTCCAGCTTTACCCACTGCACAGAAAAAACAAGAGGTCCAAACCAGGCAAACAACCAGTGGGTCATCAAGAGAAGATTCGGATGATGATGACCTTGAAGGAGACACGGGAACCAATGAAAATAGGGATCCTACTGATGCAAAACGCGTGAGGAGGTATCTTCTTATTTATTAATATTCTTGCTTGGTCTAAGAGGTTCCAAGGACAATTTATTGACTTTGTATTCTTTGCTCATATGCCTCCCACTTCTCCCTATATTTTGCATTTATACGGGCAAATATTATTTTGAGGGATTCACACATTAGTGCTTGAGTTATTGGTGAATCAAACTTTGTTTTAGGATGGGAGCAGAATAATTGTCAATGCTTTCTAATAAAATCAGAGACAGCCTCACTAAACCCGACCTAACTGCCTCCCTGGGGGATTTTGGGGTGGGAGGAGTCTGTCTCTTAAGTTTTGGGATAAACAAATTCTCACTGCATGCAAGTTTATTATTGTCTCAAAAAGGAAGGACTTTCACCAAACACTGTTGATATCTTGAAAATGACTCAGGATGCAGTCGAATCGAGAGTCAGCTAGACGCTCTAGAAGAAGAAAACAAGCACAGCTGAATGAACGTGAAACACAGGTTGCCCAATACTCTTCTGTGGCACTCCTGTGCCTTTTAGATTATGATTCTTTATTAAAAACTGAGTCTATTTATATGATATCCTAAAGGTTGGTCAACTAAGGGATGAACGCTCTTCTCTGCTATCACGCTTCACTGATGTACATCAAAAGTGTGATGCTGCTTCTGTTGATAATAGAATTTTGAAGGCTGATATTGAAACCTTAAGGGCAAAGGTAAGTAATTTGCTTCACCTATTTAGCTGCTTTAAGGATTCCTGTTGTTGTTTGAAATCGCTTAGTAATCCACTTTCAGACTCCATGCTACAAGATCATGATGTTTGAGAAAATGAAATCCTTATAAAATCATCAAACATGCATCATAGGATGTCTCATAGAAACTAATCACATCACATCATGGAAACTTCTGTCTCCATGCAGAGCACACGAAATAGTTATGCATGTGTGGGGTGACAAACTGCATCGGGTAAAACTTCTGTCAGAGTATGCCCTCCTACAAAGTTCAAGAGTCATAGCAACAATTTTTACAAGGTCAGAACAAGCGATTTGCATGTGCTTTGTTTCCGGTGTTACTATTAGTTGCCACAGAGTTTGTTAGTCATGTGTGAAGTGCATTGGTGTCCTAGTCTTAAAACAGCTCTATTTATTGCATTTGTTACCATGAGCTGCTATGATTTACTCCGTTGAAGAAATTTACCAAATTTCTCAAGGGCAGCTATTTTATTCAACTTTCCAGGTCAAGATGGTCGAAGAACAAGTTAAACGAGTGACAGGTTTGAACCCAATGCTTCTACCAGGGTTTAACGTGCCTAGCCCTGGGATGCCATTTGTTGGTGGCCAGGTGGATGCATCTACAAATGTTGCTGTACCAATGCAACCAAACCCCCACCAATTCTTTCACCAGCCAGTTCATGGTATTACCTCTGCTGCTCCACATCTCCAAAGACTAAACAACAGCTTCCCTAACAACTTACTTCCTCTCGCCACAAATCCACAAACTGACAATGGAACCAGTAATAATGGTGGAATGGCTTCAATGAAACTCACAGCTGGTGGCCGAGGTCTGGGTGCCATGCCTTCCACGCAACAGGTGCAAAAGCAGGTTGGTTCTACTGGCGGTCCTGCTGGGGCCGTGCCTATGTGTGACTCGGGACTTCCTCATGTGGTCGGAAAGGATGGCAAAAAGAAATGAATCGGGTTTTGCCCCTTCCATTCTGGTGGTTTTTTGGAAGTGGGGCATGCAAAGTTTATCTCGTGGTACAAACACGAGTTGAAATAATTCTGACTTTCAAGACATGCTGGGTTTTCTGCTTATAGTTACAAATAAACCTTTTCTACTAGTAGATCATCCTATTTTATTTTTTTAATCTAGACGCGGGACATGTCTATACAACATAGGGTGTCAATGGGAGCATTGCTTATAACGATCTCCATTCAAGGGGCCGTTGTAATTATCCTTGCATGTTAGATTTTGAAGATGGAAGACATTTCATGAAGGCATTAAAACTTATTTTCCTCATGCAAGTGTAGCAGTTCCTAATTTCTTCGCTTTCCCACCCGAAAGTGGATTTCAAGTTCCCTTTCAGCAACTGGCTTCGTCACAAATAGTGGAGCCGGCTCTGGGTTAAAAAACATCAGCTTCCAGGCTGTATATTGTTATTTGGTAGAAACGATAGGATAGAATACAAAAAATATGGTAACATCATCATTGCCATCCCTGAAAAATAGCAACAATGGTCGTCAATGAACTATCAAAAGGCCCACCATTGATGGATGTACGCCCGCCAAGCTTGGTAAAAAGTTGTGACCATCCACGCAGTTCAAGAACCTGACAACTGCCAAAGGCAAACCCACTCTTCCAAATTTCCTCTGGCAATATGCTAGAACGGGTGGCATTTTGAAAGGACCGTCAAAATTTGAAAAAGAAAGGGAAAAAATGAAACTAAATTTTAGCATGATTTCGCATCAAAACATGCACTATGATAAAGATGCATAATGAACCACAGAAGGGTGCTCGTTGCAATCCACGCAATGCAAATTTAGTGAATATTGATCTCCTAAGAACTGTTCATTGAGCACGTCATGGCAGAATTTTTGTACCAGATTGGATGCCTGACTGAACTTTGCTTTGAAAATGGGCTTCCAGCCTGCATAATGAACGTAAATATAATAAAGTTGGAACCAGGAATTGGGGGAGGAAATAAAACAGAGAGCACAAGTGTATGAGCATGCCTGGTTGCACACTTATAATAAATGGTATCAGGTGAGTTGTATGTCCGTGCATTGGCACACATCCTCTTAACATCAGCAATGAACATCTCAAGTGTTACATAGTATTGTTCTGACTCTACCCTTTTTGACATCGTCTTCAGATCTGCAGGCACAGTGGATAATCATGACAGAATCGTACATACGATTCAATTTTAACATTTTTTTTTTGTTTTGTGAAATTCTCAATAAAAGGTAGGAATAAGAAATTATTTTTTCATACCAAATTATGCAGTAAATTCCAAAACAAAGATTCAAACACTCTAGCCAATTATCCGATGTTATCAAAATGCTACAAGCAGAGTTGTACTTGTCCATATAGATCAACTCAAGTACCAGACAATGGTCACCAGAATGAAACTTCAACTGAGTTCTACAAGCTTAAAACAGAAAATGTTACAGTTCTCAATTATCTTCGTGACTGAGCTTCAACATTTTGGTTCTGTTACAGTTGTGATCCATGCTTCTAGAGATTTTTTATAGCATAACAAGCATGAAGACACTATACATGTCTTATTTTAACAGTATACATGCCTGTCAATCAGAGAATCATCACAAGAAATACCTTGCCAGAATGAAACTGAAAAATTTGATATCTTACCCATGGGATCCTTGATGATGTCATAATAATCAGGGACATCACGAGCATCAACTGGTTCCTTAAATGGCCAAGCATCCACATGGTCATGCATTGACTGCTAACACAAAATCCATGCAGTAAGAATCCAATGAATATGACATAGGCAGGAGAATCACTGTTCTAGTGATTTTCAAACACTGAAAAAGGAGAACGCATAAATATGAGCGAAAAATATTGCAAATCCAGAGCATTAAGGATTGGCAGATGTGAAAATCCAAAGAATATTAACAATAGCAGAAAAATCACTATTTTGCATGAATTTGCAACTATAAAGTGATTAGAAGATCAAGTAGAACATTATGAGGAGCAAAAAACAATTAATATAGAACAACTATAAAGTGCTTGACAAGTCTTCTATGGTAAAAGCAGCACAATAGTTTCCCAGTCCACAGGATCTTTATGTCATTGACAAGATTCTATCAGATTTTGACCTCTAACAAAATAAGTAGTTAATTGTTCCTTTGTTGATCATTTGAATACTATTACCACCAGTATGTCTTACTTTTAGATAGCAAGACGGCAACAACATAAAGCACATAAATTTGGCACAGCAATCCATCAACAACCTTCACATTGAGTTGAGCTTTTGAACTTAACATAATAAAACAAATCAACTTCAAACACAGGCATCCAAACAGACACATAGTCTCAACTCGAGGATATCAAAGTTTCAATCAGGGCAATTTCAGCCACAAGCATTTCCATTGCAACCATGTCATGGCAACACTATCCTAGCAGTATTCTGTTCATTTTTCAACAACATATGGTGACCATTAAAGATTTCTGGAAGTTTCATGACTGGCTGCCATTGTGACAGAAATCAGTGTCTGAAAGAAATCTCAAAACAAATGAAAATGATAAAGAGAAGAGAAGTATTTTGGGACTTGCCTTTAAAAGTGAGCGCATAAATGCAGTCAAATGTTTTTGATTTGTGGCACTATCCGTAGCAGTGTTTAATGTTCTGAAACGTGAATGGCCCCATTGATCAAGAGTCCACCCAGCCTCCCCTGTTATCACATTCAAAAAAAATCTCATTCTCAACATTCCAAACTTCCAATTATAATTATATCATATAATTTTCAAAAGGTATGTACCAAGTGTGGCAAAAGAGTGTTCAGAATTAATAAGAAGTCAATAAGCCAAGTTCAAAAACATACTCAAGCCAGGAATATCCTCGACTTTGATGATTTTCTTGGGAATACCAGCTTCTTTCTGAATGAAAATTAGTACACAGTATAATTTTAATCCAATGTACAAACACAGCACTAAACTGTACTGCTAGATAGAAATTGTGTACAATCTAGAAAAGGAACCTATCAAGTTATAGGATAAGAAGCAGTAGATTGCTGATGGCACATACCTTTTGAAAATCAATTCCAGGATAGATGATATGACAATTGGATAGCTCTCTTATCTTTTCATCAATTGCCTATCATCATAAAAAAAAAAGATTACTGAAAGTGCAGGGAGAATCATCAGGATAATAAATTCTGAACTTGTGCACAGAAATTACTACTGTAGGTGATACATATGGAGTGGAGTAGTGATCTAAAAGGTCCATGGCAGACTGGCAGCACAGCAAGTCTGACAGGAAGCCACATGCGAGAACCCTACAATATGATAGATAGATAGATAGATAGATACTATTGGTGTTCTGCTCAACAAGTTCTAGATTAAAGAACCTCTTGAAAGGCATGTACAGGAAAAATAGTTTCCAGAATAGGCAACACAACTATGATAAATCCAACTAATTACAGTCTATAAATGTATTCACTCAACATCCCGAGAAGCTTTGGTTTAGGAACAAGAAAAATAGGGCAGTATTTCTCAAGGTCGTATGATAAAAATCTTTGAAGTTAAGATGTAAAAAGTATATGATAATAATAAAAGAAAAACCTATCAGGATCAACGAAAATGGAAGCACAAGATTGTGATCTTTACAAGTAAAACATATTGAAATGGTCTCTTACTAGAATTAGTGCGTCCGTTTCAGAAGCATCGTATAGACATACTGGTTTCATCGTATCCAGAAATCACCTAGTAATCTCGATCCAATAATTCAATTTTAGATGCAACTTCAGGACACGTGTCCTTATTATGAAGTTTTGGAATGAATTATAGAAATTGATGAAGCTTCTGAATCAGAGGCAACATATTCAGATTGCCTACTTTAAACAAAGAAGGCCCAACAAGCTGAGCATTTAGAAAAAGAAGATAAACTGCTCAAATGGATTGTTTGACCATTTATCTTAATTCATGTTCCAGATACTGACTTCCAAATATTATGATCTAACTACATTATTTCACAAAGAAAACATTGACCAAGTAGACTATCATCTCACCTGTCTCTGACGACGAATCATGGTTGATAAGTCAGTGTAAGGAAGTTTTTGATCAATCTTGCATTCCATTAAGATACCTCCATCATAGTCTTTAATATACCTGGAATTCAAATGAATTCATAAACAGAGGGGCAGTGATAGCTAAAAGGATGGGATACACCCAACAAGGCTAACAAAGGGGAAAAACAAGTTCGTGTGATGAACTTGAAACTTCTTCATTTTAACATCCCCCCCTCTCAAACCACAATTTCAGTAAAATAATACAAAGCAGAACTGTACTTGAAGCCCTGCCTTTATCCAATCCCCTCCCCTTCATTTTTCTTAATAATACTGGACTTTGTAAATTAACAATACCCTTGCCATCGATCTTTCTCCAAGTAAATCTCTTTTGTGAAACCCTACATGTCAATAAAAGAACACAACATTAAGAAGGAAACCAGTGTATTTCAGAAGGGTATGGCAACAAAACTATCAGAAGTAAGATTCGAGTAATAAGTGTGCAGAACATCAAGAATGAGATTGACACGTATTATAACACAGCTGCTTCCATAGATCAAACTGAACAATTATATAGTAACATCTAACAAATGAGCAATTCATGAAAAAAATGAATTGTGAAAGTTACAGAACTCAAGACAAGGGCCAACACTATCAAATCTTGCATTTCCATTGAAGACGAAGGTTTAACTAGAAATTAGCTACTATCTAAACAGTATTTGTTACTTGATTCAGCTTTCATAACAAAAAATACAGGGAGGATTTTGGGCATATCTTATAAATCAACAGGGTATTGCAAGTCCAGTTTGAAACAAACAATAAATCACCACAGCAAAAGACTTATGCCAGAAATAGAAAGCCCACCTGCTTGATAAAATAACCAACAGCATTATTGTCAGCATACGTCAGAAAATGTGTTAACCCATCAACATCACGTGCATGCTGCTTTAAGTGATTCATCAATCTCGTGCCATAACCTTTTACTTGTTCATCTGCGGTGATTGCACAAAAAGCTATCTCCCCAAACCTCTGACTGGTTGGGAAGGAAAAAGGTGTTACTAAGGTAACCAACGGCACTAGGATAAAAGAGGTTTCAAAGATGAAATCACAACAAGATGAAATAAAATACTTTCATGTAATGAATGGTTATTGGTACACAGGTGCATGAGGGAAAAGATACAAATATGCAATCCACATTCAATTATTTAAGCTTAGCGCTATGGTTACATGGACAAAACCAAACTCCAATCATTTGCTTCTCATTATACCAACTTAACAGGATCAATCAATCATTCATTCATCTTACAAAATTGTGATTGCAGTTCAAACAAAATGCTAAAAAGCAACAGATGACCCTCGCCTTTTCCCAAGTCAGTCAGGGAAAGTATCCTAATTAAGCTCGTAAGTTCTACTCCACCTAAGAAAATATAATAATACAACAGTGCGCTTGAAGTTGGAATGAGTAAAAAACAACACGAATAATACGAATTTGAGCCTAACCTGACATATGGACGATAAGTGATACCACCAACCACCTGATTGCGTCTAATAATCATCACAGATTTGTGGCTTCTGCATGTTGTATTGAAAAAGATACATGAACACTTTTGTGCCATATCAAAACGATCCATATCATAAAGATGACAAGGTTTTAAGCTGGCTGTCAACCTACCACAACCCTCAATCAGGGCTTGGGACCAGCAATCCTAACCTAAGCTAGCATAAGGGGAGTTTCGAGAATGGTTCAACAATGAAAAAAAAAATTGGTATTGGGCCCTTCCCCACAATTTGCATGCTCAAGTGAGTGATCATAATTATACAATAACACCCTAGATGTCTTATTCAAGGACATGGAAGTAGTTCAATGTTTTGACATTAACATAAACTATCAAGCACAACTCTCCAAAATGGTATCACATAAGGATATTGGGTTCTGCTTACATGCATCCATATACAAATCTGGTGATTGTATACATAGGTGAGTGGATTGAGGATTAATTTCCATTACTGGACACATTGTCAATCTAAATGATTATATCTTTAATAAACCAATTTTGGTTCTTAATATTGGTGCAGGCTGTAGAGTAATAGTAGTTACCTTCACAATGAACTGGAAGTTTTCTCAGCTTACCCGAAAAGGAAAACAAATAGTAGATGTTGAGGGATTCTTGTCATCTAATCTCTGCCCACTTTTTAAAAAAAGTTGTTTATTGTAAGCACTTCTAAAGGATTTCATAGAATTACCTATCCATCACAAGTCGAACTATGTACTCCTTGGGCATGTTAGGCAACTGCCTCGCAAATATATTCTTCAATCCTATCAGCCTGAGAAACCAAAGGCAAAGGCAAACATTAAAATCTTCACCATAACTAGAGTTTGTACAGAGGTAACAAACCCCATCAAACAAGAAATGAACAATTAAAGATAGCACAAGAGTATTCATAATTAAAAGATGAATCCAGCAAAAAAAAGTATATGTGTTTAGGAAAAGAGAATAAGGTACCAAACCATATGCTCATCAACATCATCATTTGAATAACACACAAACTTGAGTTTTCCTGCTTCCTCCTGAAACGCTCGAATCAATCAATATCAAGTCCCGTTAGAAAATATCTCACTCATAGTTTCGTTTTCTTTTTTGTAAAGGCCATGTAAAAGAAGATTAAATTTAGTTACTAGTAAACAATTGCAAGCAATGAACTTGGAAATATGCACGGTAGTCAAGAATCTCAAAGAAACTATAAACCATACCTCTCTCTTCAAACTCTCTTCTCTCGCGCTATAAGCTCCACTAGCCTGCAAATTTTCCGTAAATATTTTAACAGAATCCTCCTTCACCACAATCCCTGGCCCAGAACTCCCCGCTGCAGCAGGCCCCACTGCACCAGTCCCTGTGTGCCCACCGTCCTTCCCGCTATCAGAATTTTCAATCTTGACATTCGTGTTCTCCATTTTGATCTTCGTGTTCCGGCTGCTGCTGCCAGCGGCGTTAGTGGTCTCGAGGCGGGCTGTGGTGAACGTTCTCATGGAGGAATCGTTGTCGAAGTCTTCCTCGTCATCGTCGAGGACGGTGTCGGAATCTTCAGCGTCATCGGAGTCAGAGTCGGCGCCGCGAGCGGAGATGCTCTCAAGGTCGTCGTTGGAGGTGAGAGCGCCGTCGCGAGTGTCTGCGGACAGAGAAGACGGAGCAAATGGTGGCAAGTGGTCGTCGTACGCCGCCGCAGCCGCGGCGAGTTTCCGTTTGTGGATGGAAGAGGTTGCAGAGGCGGAGGCCGAGGCCGAGGCCGAGTGCGAAGGAGACGGAGATTGAGAGCTGCGAGAGCGATTAGGTGCAGTTAAGTGAGAGTGAGTGTCCATAGAGTTGAGTCGGTTCAAATTTGATGATTTAGGTTTTCAGGTTTGCAGTGGAGAAGTTAGGGATTTTTTTCACTTCCGCATTTGGACTCTTGGAGGGAGACACAGAGAGCAGCGGAGTTTCAGAAAAACGGTTAGTAGTGAACGGACACTTGACGTTGATATACAGGTACCATGTCCAATTTTAAAGGTTTCTTAAGAACGACGACGTTTGATTAGTGGGCTTTTGCATGGGCCTTACATTCCCTTTAGCCTGAAAAATTGGATTTTATACCGGTATCCCAAGCACTATAAAATATAAATGCATTCTTCGTTACCAGGAGTCTGGATTAACCCCCACGACACGATAAAGGCAGCTCAATGATTATTATTTTTATATTTCTTAAATAATACAAGAAGATAAGAGAACTAATCGATAAAAATAATCTGATAAACTTGGGTTGCGTTTATTTGGCGTCTTAAAATATAAAAAACAGATAGAAAAAATAAAATATTTGATTGAAGAAACGGGAACTAGAACATAAATATCACAGTGAATGAAAGGGGGGCGAGATATGTCTTCTCTGTCATAATTAACTTATGCTCCGACTATGAGACTTCACAGTGAGGCGCAGTAACATAAAATTCTTGTACCATACAGTATACTTTTGTGTCCAAGAAGCATCCTGAGCACTTGGATAATTTGCTTCGACGAATTGTCTGGACTTGAATATAAAACGGCCATTAAGAACGAAAATAGAACAGCAGCTTTCTTCTTCTTTTCAGTGCAAACGAGTTGTATTGTGGCTGTACAGTCAGTAATGCAGTATCTAATTGAAATGACCATCTATGGCTCATAGGGCTATACTTTTCCAGCATTTGTATATAGAAACTACACCTGTGATATAACAGACAATTGAAGAGACGAACAGATCACAAGAAAGTAAATGGCCTGGAAACAATGGTGCAAGAAATGATACGAGTGCACAACCATGCAAACCTCATTTCATCATCAGACTCGTCACAATCTTGAGATCAAATGTTTTCAGTAACCAAAAAAGAGAAAAACAAGATGAAGAATGGGGGGCTTTGTATGTGAAAAAAGAAAAGCTCACCCAAAATGATTGGAGCAAGATTATGCCAAATCTAAGGCACCAGATCGCAATTCATTTAGAGTCCGTTAAGTATGATGTTGGCGATTTCTTTTCAAAGTATTTTTCATTTTGAAATGCATTAAAATAAACCGGGCTTAGTCTGTTCTCGGCCTATGAGTACCCCCTTTAGGATTATTGTACAAGGGTAACAGCCTCTGTGACCCATGTTTCCTTCTACCATAACACCGCCAATATACCACCAAAATTGCTGCCACCAAACCAAGTGGAATTGCCCATCTGCATTGAAACAAAACAGATCAACAAAAGAAAGTGACAAACAAATGGAGCAGTGCTCATGAATTACAAACTTATGGACCGGATTCTTCTTAATATGCCTGTTTATCTTCTAGCATACTGCTCGACATGGGACATCATTCAAAATACAATTGAAAAATGTAACTTTTTTTTTGTGCAAGTATTGCTAGGGCTCGTTGTGTTGTAAAAGGAATACATGATTAGCACAGCTTTCAACTATAAACTATGAAAATATGTTTGTTTTTTATTGCTTCTGATCAAAGAGCAAAATCACACAACCTAGCAGAAAATAATGACGGTATAGTTTTAAGATAACATTGAATTTTGTATGGCATCGAGTACTATCTTTAGATACGATGTAATTCATTTTTCTTGGTGCAATTGAGGAAATGTTGCATTACCTGTCCAAATCAAGAAAAGGGCTGTAAACAAGTGTTTCCCAGGTTGCGACAATAAAATGCCAAACTGGGTTGTAATAGAGAGACTCCACAGACCAAAACATCCTCGTGTAGGTCTCTAGGAAGATAAAAAGTATCCACGCACCAATTTCTATCAAAATAAACTTTATAATAAAGCGGCCCACTACCACCATGACAAGGGAGAACACCACCAACCAATTGAAGAGCCTGTGGTTGTATTCATTTATAAATGAAGATTTTGATTTCCCCATCATCTGATGATCCGCATCATACATTCACAATGCACTAGTCAGTAAACAAGTGAAAAGGAAAGCACACATCTGCACACCACATGGAACTATATTGAAACAACTTATTGATAAAGCATTTGAAAAATCTATTTCATGATTCATAGAGAGATTTGTCTATCAGGATATATTTAGAAGGTTAATTCACAATCTTAACACTAACACTAATTCAGATTTCCATGTCCCTTCCGTTGGCAACAACTTTGTTTAGATTATGAGGTCTCCATATTGATAATTATGGCATGCATGCTATCAATCAGAAACTTATGACCAAATGGCATTGAGTTTGATTTCCCGTTTCAAGATTCCCTCCAGCTCGAACATCAATATCTACAGATACAAGAAACAGAGCAATAACTGACGCAATTAAAATAAATTACAAATAGCATGCCTAACCTTCATCATGCGAAGCTCGTAATTTGCCTTTGAAGGTCCAACACACTCCTGCTCAAAATTTTGGTTGCATTGCAGGAAGCCTGCATTGAATTTTGCCATGGAAGGAAGTCTGAGAACCTGAAGCTGGTCCATTCTGTCCTCACATCTAGAATAAAGTGCCTCACAGAGCTTTGCTGATTGATATTCATTTGCCATTACGAAATTCTTATAAACCTAGACAGAATTTCCATAGTAAAGTACTTCAGGAGTATTAAGAGTATTGCGACTTGATAGCCTTAAAAAATATTTTACATGTATTTATATATTGTTGCTCTAGAACCAAACTCTAAATACTGTTGGTTGTTAAATGAGACACTGAGCACATGCAGCCTGTCCAATGCAGGAGACTCAACAGAAGTATTTGCTAAAGATTTCATCCAGTTTATGGTGTGGTGGTGGGGTTCTGGGACTTGGATTCAGTTTGTTTTTTTTTTTCCAAAAAAGACAACATGAGAATTCAACACTTCAATCAAGTAACTACTTCCAAAAAACCATAAGCAGAGCCATCTTTCAACTTGTTCGTTTGAATTGTCAAAAGATTTTGTAATCTAAAAGACAATTTAACATCCATGCAAATCGGATTCAAAGTAAATTTACAGATTCATAAGTTAATTTAAGGAGAGAAGACAATTAATGTAGGTGATAAAACAATCAATACCTTCTCTATTTCTTCATCCAGCTGCATGACAGATCTCTTTGCATGATGACGGCCAAAATGTTGTTCATCAAAAGATTTCATTGCTTCCCCTTTAGAGTTTTCATGGACATTTTGCAGAGATTTCTCAGAAAGTGGTAAGGGTAACTTTGCCATCATTTCACTGTATAGCTTCAAACATCGCTCAAGAATACCCTTATTGAAAACCTCCACCAAAGAGCCTGTTGATGGGATCTCCCCTTTATTCAAGGCTTCGAGTATCTGAGAATTGCAAGATCAAGGTTGAGGAATTGTCGATAATACTAAATCATTTCCCCATGCTGTGTTGCGGGTTAGATCAATTTTCTTAACGTAAAAAAACATCCACGCATTGTTAACATGTTGTCTAGTAAAATACAAAATTAATCACTAACTCAAAATATGATACAAATTGAACGACATTTTTTTAAAATATTGATACGGTAACATATTGGATGATATTTTTTCAAATTGTGAGACGACACATATTGGATCGACCCGGGTTAACTAATCAAATCTACGACTGGTACATGAAATTGTGATAACCTTATAGAAAGCAAATTAAAATAAATTACAAAGCTTAATTCCTAATCAACTAAATGTTAAAAGAATGAAATTGAAAAAAAAATATTATATTAAAAGACAACAAAAAAAACTACTCATATCAACCCGAGTTAAAATGTCAAAAACTTATAACTCGGCTCATGAGATCAAAAAGCTCATGTCAATCAACTCAATGTTAATGGAAAAAATCAGGAAAAAAAACAAAAAAAATACAACCTAAGTCAACCCAGGTTAGCTTGTTAAACTCATGACTTCAGTCATGAGATTGAGATAACTTCATAACAAAAAAATAAAAAAATAAAAATGAAGCTTTATTTCAAACAAATCCAATTTTAAAGGTTGAAATTGAGGAAAAAACAACAAAAACAAAATCCATAAGACCAAAATAACTCCACAAAAAGTAAATTGAAAAAATTTACAAAGCTCAATTCCCAAACAACCTAAATTAAAGGATGAAATTGAAAAAAAAAATTGAGTTGTTGGAGGGTGAAATTTAAAAAATATATATATTCAATTGAAATGAGATCCAAAAACAATAAATCAAGTCAATCTGGGTTAACCTGCTAAATTCACAACTCAAGTCATGAGATTGGGATAGCCCCATATAAAATAAATCATAAACAATTATGAAGCCCAATTAAAAAAAATAAAAAAAAAATATCAACCCGAACCAACCTTCTAAACCGCAACCTATTTCATGATGACATAAAACAATTATCCCAAGAGTTTACAAACTAAATTGACAAGGTCAAACTTGAAAAGAAATCCACAAAGAAACCCAGAAACATCTCATATAAAGCATGAAGTTATTGTTTTCTTGTTTTAATTATTTTCCTAGTTAATTTTGAATTTTAATTATTTGTTTCCTACTTAACTTAGAACTTTTAATTTAATTAGTATTTTACTATTTAGGAATTATAATGCTAGATGGATTTATTAATTAAGTTTTAATTAGAAATCCTTTTTTATAAAGGATTTTAATACAAAAATAAATAGAAATGTCTAGTTTATTTTATAGAAATCAAGAATGTTATTCATATTCAATAAAAAATACAAAAAAGTTTTTCTAGATTTCTCTCCAGTTAGGTCTATAACATTAAAGCTTGAAAACTCTAATTGTATTTTCACTATACACCGCATCACGTTAAATTAGAATAACTCATAACAAGCAAATCAAAAAATAAAAAGCAACCTATATATCTTCGTTATATGTTTGTCACATGAGATTGGAACAACTCATAAAAAATCAAAAACTTAAGGCTATAATCCCATGCCATGCATTCAGGACATCAGCCCATTGACAACATTAAACACATCTCATATGGATGGAATAGAAAACACACTGTGAGCTTATAAGTTAGAAGGTCATTTTCATAATTAGTTTGACATATCAAACTATTCAGTAACTTCATCGGAATCATCTCTCTTTGACTCTCTTTTTTAGTACTTTTCGCAACGCAAATGTAGTGGCAAACTCTCAAGGGTGCAGCTCATAGTGTGTTGTCTGTTAAATGAAGGGTGCAGCTCATAATTAGGCCTGTTAAATGAACTCAATTTCTTCTTCACACCCCATTCCCCCCACCCCCATAAATCAATTGCCCTCATGTGACGCTGCAGTTACAATATATGATGTCTAGCAACTCCAAACAGAAGGCTCAATATAAACAAAGTTACCTGCTCCAAGAAAGCTACAAACTCCTTTCCATTTAGAGTTCTACCCTGCACAATCTTTGGACGAATAATGCTAGCAACAAGTTCTTTTAACTGATCTCTCTTCTTAACATACACAAGATCAAGCTCACCATCCTTCATGTCACAAAGCTTTGTTCGCAGGAGATGAGGCTGTTGGTTCAAATTCAGCACAATTAGTAGAGAGATTAACTAATCTACAGTACATTAAGCCCACTTCATGTGCCTAGCACACATCTAGTACACATAATCCCATTAGTATGAAAAGGTACTTCAGACGAATTGCGTGCTTTTGAAATTATATAGGTGGTTAGTACAATTCTAGTAACATAGCAATGAAAAGTAATGTGAATGGGCTAGGACTTGAAGAAATTAATGGACAAGGTAAACACATACTTGTGGCAAGCTGAAGGCAGTGCTGTTATCACCCATGATAGCCAACGAGTCTCGGATCTGATTAACCTGATAAATAGAAAGAGTGAACTTCTGGTTCCAGAATCATGCCAGTTCATTGACAATAATTGGGATGGTAAGTGAAATCATAAAAAATAAATACCTGGTCAATATTTCTGTCCCCTGCATTAGAACAAGAACATGGGATTCAAAATTGTTTAAAGAATGCTGTAATTACACAGTGAATCACACATCTTCTACAGTTCTATGGCTAGGAGAAAAATCTAACCATCATTGTTAGGAACGTGTTGGAGGGCTTCATTCACCATTTCTTGCACTGACTTCCCTTCTGAGTAACACCAGAAACAACATGAGTTCTCTCTAAACGCACAATATGAAGCAGACAGAACATTATAAGCAATATAAGTAACCCAACTAAAACATCTACCAAATCAGAAACTCATCCATCTATTTATACCATTATCTTGAGGAAATCGGATAAGGGTCTGGTGGGGCATAAGTAGAAACTAACAAGAACAATTTAAACATAAAAAGGACAGCGCTTTGGCATGTCTGAAACAGCATTCAGTGAAATCAGCTCACTAAAAGACCCAGTCCAATTGCTATATGAACTGTTGCAGTGTTATAGAATGAACCAGACAGTTATCATAATCCTACTTCAACAAACAACTTTAAAGACAGGCATTTATGGACTTACGTAGAAAATCACGCTGGATAAGCCACAAAAGTTTTGCAGGTTCAAATGCAACATCTTGGCCCTGTGAACAAAATGGTGACTCAAATACAAGTCAGCACCAAGGATTTTTATTAAAAAATAACATACAGGAGGAGTATAACCACAGTAGCTTATAAATTACCTTCACTCTATTCTCCGAAATTTTCAGCCAACCAATAAAACGAGTTAGTATTAGTAGCGTATAGGGTGCATAAAAGAGATACAAAAATTATGGTCACAATTCACAGAATTTATTGGTGATCTGGTCTAACATGTCGAACTCAGAAGACAGAACTGCAGACCTTCCATAAAATTCTTCAGCAAGCTCGACAGCAAATGACAGACGAGATATGTCAGCTTCTCGGATCTGAGAGCACAGCAAGATAAATATACAAGTATTACCAACTAAAATGATGCAGGCTTTAAGAAAAATGGCCAGTAACCTAATTTATAAACTAGAGCCTCAGACCAGATGGTAAATAATCAGATATGATAATCCTGCCACCTGTAAAACAAGGTCTAGAGTCTCATTATTTCTTCCTATTGTTTGTTTAGTTTTGACAAAAGCAAGTTGACATTCTCATAATTGACTACTTCTCCTTAGTTTAGTTTCAACAAATACTAGTTAGGCATCCATGTATCCCCTTGTGAGCTTGTTGAAGAAATGAAAAGATGCTGGTATGAAGTTCAAATTTGGGCTACTTAAGAGGGGAATGGAACTAAAGAAAAGTGGATATGATGTCTCAGGGCCACAGGAATCAATCATTCTTTTATGAAGGTAAAAGATGTTTCAATTCACTTCATTCTTCTTACTTGAAGGTTGAAACAGGCCAATATATTCATGTAAAAACAACAAAATATCCTGTGAGATAATTGTTCAAAATGATTGGGATTTCAGGAACCTAGGAGGGAATGTGAATGGCTTCATAACAGGATTGGTTGTCCTATTCGAAGAACAGAAAAAACTTATATCTTAAATCTAACCGCAGATAACCAAAAATGATTGTGATAGTCAATCCTCCCACCATAATATATATATGGTGCTTGGGGGTGTTTGGGAGTGTGGTAGCGGTTGCTTTTCAAAATGTTTTTCGCTCGGAAATACATCAAAATAATGTTTTTTTTATTTTTTAAAAATCATTTTTGATATCAGCACATCAAAATGATCTAAAAACACCAAAAAGGGATTAATTTGAAGCAAAGAAAAAAATAAATAAATAATCATTTTTTTCAAAAGCGCTTTTAAAATGCAAAAACAAATAGGCCCATAATCCTTTAGAACCATAACATGATTGGTGTGGTCAATGCTCTGGCCAATTCACTCGGATATATTCTTCTCCAACATAATTTAGATTTTTTGTTTCATTGCATTCATTCTTCTACAAATTTATGAAAATACATACTATATCCCCTTTAATTTTTCATTTTGACAATGTGTGAAAATACATATTATTTCCACTTCAATTTTTCATTTTGGCAATGCAAAGTCTCAACATTAAATAACCACAATTTCCCTCGAAATGTATAGATCATCAAGAATATGACCATCCTTAATCTTTCAGTCTTTGATGAAAAATTTACTCCACGAAGGAAATCTCAAGTCCATAAAATTTACATAGCCATAGAAAGTTCTAACATATCCTACACATCTAGCAAATCACGCTTTCCTGCTCTCACACCTAAAGAATCATTCATATATGTTTAAAACTAGAATTCCTATATGCTCAAAACTAGCAGTTACGAGACCAAAAAACTAACCGTCTCAGGCAGATTATATATAAGCACAGAGCTCAGAACAGTTGCCAGAGCAAAAATCCTGCAAAAGAAAATGTCAAAAAGAAAACATATGCATAAGCCTTCTATCTCCAACTGCGAATTCAAGATTACACGATGATTTGGAATTTACCGATCATCATAGACATTTGACTTCCCAATACTTTCAAATCCCTCTGTATCAAGGTAAAACACAGAAGTTTTTACTCCGTTGATATCCAATTCAACCGGGGTTCCCCAAACCCAAATCCCTTCAAGAAACAAAAGACACATTATAAATGACATCTAAACAAAAGGTTGCACTTTTTCAAGAATCAAACTCAAATTACCTTTGGTCTTTGTGTCACGCATATGTCCAACACCAAAACCTGATGAAGGAAATGTTTGTTCAACCAATTTAAAATCATTTTATACAGTGAGTCCCATTAAAAATATATTTAAGGATATACTAATTGTGGTTGAAATAGCACCTTCATAACAAGAAAGTGAAAGAAGCTGATTGAGCAGAAAAGATTTTCCAGAGCGATATGGACCGATTACCTGATTATACAGCCATAAATGTAAGACATAAAAAAGGGATGAATAAAAGAGAGCAAAACTTTCTTGACATGGCTGTGCAGATTACAAGTATATCAAATTGTAAGTATACAATTAGCTACAGCGATTGAACAGTTGCAGTCATGCTAAATGAGCGCTTCACACAAACTTGTGCTTAAAGCATCAAAAAACTCATTTTAAACACCATTGCATATCGGTAACGCTTTGTAAGATTATTTATAAACAAAAAAACTTGGGTTTTCATCTGCAAATATTAGGTGTAGAGAAGCATGTTGGGCATACAGCAACAGCAGCAATAGGGTTCGTTATTCGTTTGATAGCTTCCAATCCTTCACTTGCAAGATGAAGTTTCGTGTGATTAGGATCAGGTTCAATGATAGGAAACCTGTGGTATACAGAAACAGCGACAAGCAATGGGTATGATGAAAAATATCAAAAAAAAAAGTAATCAAAGTGAGGCAAAATAATGTGAAGCGAGGGACAGCAACATTTGCAATGCCATTGACTTCATTTGACAATTTCAATTCCTGGAATATTTGCTATTCATCAAGCAGAACAAGCTCATGGGTACAGCGATGAGAAACTAAAGTCACACATGCTCTTCTGGGGAAAAAAAATCATCCCAAACTCAACAGGATCGGGTCAATGTCTATCTTAACTATGAACTAGGCAGCCTTCAATGCGTATCCTCAGTTTTGTCTCCTTTCATAGTTCAACTTAAAACTGCTAGCACTAAATGTCCTCAACTAGGAAATTTCCAAACCTAAAGGACATCCTTTCTAGCAAACAGAAACAAAGTGATCAAATTGTTTAGCTCATCAAATTCATCACTCACTACATACGTAATACCAGTTTGATTTCAGTCGCATTAACATGCCACCCAAGAGAGATCATATGCTGAAAAAATATACGCAGCTCCAAAAGACACGAACTTTACGGTCATCAAACAAATTACCACAGGAAAGAACCACCGACATGTGATATATTTATTACCAGGGATCGTTTCCGTGAATTAAAAAAATTATAACTTCATAGAACATTAAAGCACGAGAATTCTCACACTAAACTAGTCAACTACAAGTCTGATAAATAGATACAAATTAACAACAAAATGTGCAGTTGCAGCATTTTGAAATCACTTACGCTCGGTTAAAATTGTCAATTGAGAGAGACCCGGATGCGAAAACGCAAAGAAAAAGCCAGTAAAACAAAATCCAACGAGAAATCTTCATAATTTAAAATTGCTGGAGATCGTTTTCGCTTTATATTCCAAATGCAGCAGCAAAGTCAAAGACCTGTTTGTTTATATTTTACTGCTAAGAAACTGTAAAAAGAAAAGAGGGTACGCAAGGAAAGAGAAAGTCCAAGAAGGGTTCTTCTTCGAAAAAGGAATGAGATCTTGAGAGAGACCATGGAGATTGGTGTACGTTAAGAATCGTGGAAACACATGGAGGTGGATTTCGCATCGAAGGAGGAGTGTAGGGAAATTGTTTTGCAGTGAAAAGCAGAGGATTCGTGCCCTTGGTAAGAAGCAATTTTTTGTCTGAATACAAAATACTGATATATTTTTTTAAAAGAGGTGAAAATGTCCGACCGTCAACCAGTAGTCAAAATTGGATTTGTTACCGCAAACCCAGTAAAATGTTTTTATTTTAAAAAAATATATTAGGATAAAAAAATAAGTTTATAATTATTGTTCAGTAGTAATTTAAATAATATAAAAAAAATATAACAATATTAAGTAAATTGATAAAAAAAACAAAAAAAGTAAAAATAACAAACTTAAATTTATATGCATTATCAAATAACCTAACGTTAACCTATGTCGTACCCGACATCGCGGCGGCTCTAAAAATAAAATCTTGATAATTGGAAAAAGAACAAATTTCTAGCATCTTGTTCTTTTAGGAAAAAAGTATTGTCTAAGGAGTCGTCACCTAGTATTACGGTCACTAGGAACCCTAACTGGTCATTAGAGATTCTATGGCTCGGGATTGGTTACGTAAAAGGGAAGATATTATCACCCCTTAAACGTTCTGCCTGAGGCAGACTGCATTACTAGTTTTGTCTTAAATTGCTAAATGTTTATTAGTTTATGCTATGATAATTTGCTTATAATATTCCTGACTCTGACGCTAGTGAATATTCACATAAAAAAATTATTTTTTTTTACGCATGCACATATTTTTTTTATTTTCTAGCTAAATAAAATAAAATACAATAAATAAAAATAATATAAATTTAAACCGGTATTTTTATTCATGACTCTGGCGTCAGTGAATACACCAATAAATTTATATTATTTATATTTATGCATACACATTTTTTATTTTTTCTACCTTTTTTACTTTTCTGTTTTTTTATTTTTTATTTTTTTTATTTTTTGGCTGGGTCCACCTCAGCCCACATGGGCTGGGCTAGACCCAGCCAGCCCAGCCCGGCCAGTGGCCCGGCTGGACAAAACAACAGCACGCATGACGCGTGCGGTGCAGTAAAAGGGTTAATTATAATTCAAAGCTACCATGTCTAATGAATTAAATTGCAGAATGGGAAAGGATGAACTTACCTGGTCTGGTGCTTGATGACGAAGACGAAGCTGTGGGTGATTGGTGCACTGGTTAGGCAACGCCTCGTTCTTCCCTTCTGTCCTCCTTTGCTTTCTCTCCTGGTCTTGGTTTCTTGTCTCGCTGGTAACTTTGAAAACGAAAACGTAAGGAAGACTGGCCTGCTGAACGCTTTTCTCCTTCTTTCTTCTTCGTTCTTGTCATTCTGTGAATGGTTTGTTCCCGTGCTTCTGGTATTTTATTGATCTTCTGTGCTCCTTCTGGTATGTTTCTGTTCGTTTGTTATTTGCGGCTGCAGAAGTTATGAAGGAACTCTGCCTTCCCTTTCCTCTGCTTCAACCTGCCCCTGTCTTCCCCTGAGTTTTTTATTGTTCGTCTTCCCCCAGTATTTCCCCCCGTTCTCGGTTGCTCTCCTGATCTCTCTTTTTTTTCTCCTATTCTGGGTCTCCTCTTCTCTCAGTTTCCCCCCGTTTTTTTTTAGTCTCTCCCCCTTTTTAGTCCCCTCGGTTCTGCCCTTTTCCTCCCTGTTCGTTCGTCTCCTCTGTTTCTTTGAGAAGAAACCAGGGGAACCAAAGTCTGCTCTTTCTTTTTTCTTTTTAGTCCCACTCCCCTTGTGATTCCTCTCTCTGCGCTCTCTCATCTTCTCTGGCTTTATAGCCAGAGAATACCAACCATTTGAAACGGCTTCAAAGCCATTACTGCCAGAAACGGCTCTTGAGGAAGAAGGCGATGAACAGCTTCTCAAAACGGTGCCGTTTGTGCGATGGGAATGACCATTTTCAATCTGGTCACTGACGTTCTGAAATCGTGCAATCAAGCCCCTTTGTAAATTGTAATTGGACCCCTGTATTTCGGCGCTTTTTACACATTGATCCTTGGGTTTTAATTTCTTTCAAATTTGACAAGAATCAGCCCTATACTTTGATAATTTTTCAATTAAGTCCCTGTTTTCATTAATTAAATTAAATCCAAGTCCAATTAAGTCTCAAGATTTATCAATTCTCCAATTAAACTCTTAATTGGATTAATTAAATTAATTACAAGCTCAACTAAGTCTAAAAACTTATCAATTCTCCAATTAAATCGTTGATTGGATTAATTAGATTAATTCCAAAGTTTAATTAAACCCCAAAACTTCCAATCATGTTGCCTTTAACCCAAATTTTAATTCATTCTTCATTTATTTTATTTTTACTTGTTTTTCATCATTTTTTTCAATAAATAAAATAATTAAAATAAAAGGGTCAAAAATTGGGTTATGACAACCTAATTAAAAAAACTTATAAAAAATAACAAAGTAAAACTCTAAAAAAACAACAACAATTTAAAAAAATGATAAGGGTGAAATTGAAAAATAATTATAATTTAATAGATTATTTGTATATAAAAAAATAGTAGGAGTGAGATTAATAAATATTTGTAATTTGATAAATTATTTACATATTAAAAAATAATAGGGTGAAATTGAAAAACAAATATAGAGGGCTAAGCCAATAAAATTAAACTACAAAAAAAAACAGAAACTTAAAAAAAAAACAAGCAAACTTGGACAAACCTCCTAAACCTGGTTTAATTTTTAAAACCTGCAACTTGTGAAATCTTAACTATAAATTTAATCAAGAAGCTTAACTCTCAATAAATT
>Ga0307515_10005448_pt1 | contig 25790 bp, 18 predicted proteins | sample 17_EM_MG_FD_194513 | JGI IMG/M metagenome (GOLD analysis project Ga0307515, IMG submission 194513) | Populus trichocarpa ectomycorrhiza microbial communities from riparian zone in the Pacific Northwest, United States - 17_EM | ecosystem: Host-associated > Plants > Roots > Unclassified | place... | reverse complement strand
GTCATCTTACTCTTCTAAGAGAAGAAGTCGTTATAAACTTAGTATATTTATACTAGTTTTGGATAATTCAAGAAATTTAAAAAATAAATATATTTTTAATAATTAATTCTAGTACTCCCTTAATTTTGAAAGTCTCGAAACTCGAAATTTGAAATGTATTGAAGGATATCTTGCCATGGTTGTTGCATCTTTCTCATTTTTTATTTACGATAAAAACTTTAATGTGTTTTTGGATGCCACCACTGCATTCTTACAAGAAACTTGAAATAACTATGATAACGTTAGAAAATCACACACACAGTTCAAACAAGACTCCAGCATATCGCACATAGGGTTCAACAAACATCAATTGGTGGTTGAAAGTATCATCCATATCTTGTTTTGTCACCACAACATTGAAATGGTAACTATCAATTCCTTTCCAGTTATCCAAATCATATATAGGCGGTGTAATGTTTACAGCAAGCAGCAACCTTAAGTTTATCTGGATCGCCATCATCTCTTTGTTACAGTCCTTTACATAACATGATCCATACATACTTGAAAGCAACAGGCTCCCTCCTAGAGTTTCTTGGCCTATTTCCCTCGAAATATGTTTATGTGGTGACCAAAAATGTCAATCCCACGTTGTACATTGCTCTTGATTCCGTTGAAACCACCAGTGCTCCTAATTAAGGCTCTTGAAGAGGTCCATGCAGTGTCACTTCACCCGATCTTTTTTATCATTCTGATCTGAGCAACTGAAGAACAACTCATCAATAAAGCATATAGCTCCGTTTTTTAACAAATCAGACAGAAATTTCAGTGCCACCTCCCCTTCGTTCATCTTTAAAACCATAAAGTCAGCATACTGCACTGTTTCTCTAAACCAAGCAAGGAAAACGAACCCTTCATCTCCCATGGATGGATCAAACTCTTCTAGATCAGGATGAAGAGTAGCCTCATCTCCAGCAAGGTTTGGATAATAAATAAATGTAACACCAGACCTTTCTTCCCCAGGTCCCATGGCAAAATGTTCTTAGCCCATTTAGCCTCAAATTGATCGGACAAAGTATTCTCCCTAGCCTTCTCAGCCTTTGGATTGTGGATACTTTCCATTAGAACTCTCTCCCTTAAGTAACTTTAGTGTTGACTCAAGAACAAAAAATACTAGATTATTGGGTTACTGTTCCAGAGCTCACACAAGAAGAATTTGTTACTACTAAACTTATCTTCTTATTATAGCAATTGCACTTGCTTAAACATGGATCATATTTCTTGTCCAGTGATTGCTTCATCATGACTCTTTAGCCATTGTTCATCTTTTTTATGTAGAGTTCTCGCTTCTTTTCTTTATATATAGTTTTTCTTGTACAACATCTCATCTCTTATACAAGAAATTGTTTTAAGCATGTTTTCTTAGACTTCTCTATTTATCTTGATACAAGGTCTCAAATATCTTGTTAGGCACTATTATGTTACACCTTTAGTTTCTTCTTTAGATGTTACTTGTCTATCCATACTTTTATCTTTTTCAAACGCCCTACTAGATCAAATTAGCTCTAATACCTTATGATGTCAATCTCTTAATTATGTAGTCAACCAATCCTCAATCAAGTAGATAACAATCTAGAAAGCCAAAAATCAGGTTTGATAAAATCTTGACCCAGAGATAACCTTGTACCTAAAAACCAAAGATATTGGGAAAAAAAAACTTGGACAAAGAGATAACCTTAATTATATCTAAGAACTCTAAGTATGCGAATGACGCCATAAAACTAGTTAACATTCGATAAGTCAATGTACAATCTTTGTCCCTGCAAAGAAAGATTGTTTTGCCACAAACAAACAAAAAATCACGTTTATTCTCTAACTTGCTGCTAGAATTTCTAGCAAAAAAAAAAACATAATATAGTCTCCTCTAACTAACCCTAATGAGACCATTTTGGGTTGCAAGCTAATGGGCTAAAATAATAATCAACTAACATACGTCCAATAATAAAATAAACCACTAAACAATGTCTAATGAGCCAAAACAAAATTGAATTAAAAACTAATTATTCAACATTAAATAAATAAATAAAATAAAATAATAAAAACAAAATTTTCATGCCAACATTCCTCCATGTAGTCTGAATCTCCAACTTTCGCACATTCTTGATAGATTTTCAATCTTGACTTCAAATACGTCATTCTCTTTTGTTTGGATGAATTATTGAGCCTACCATATATTGTTGTAAAACTTGCGATGTCTAGTTTCCAGCTCAACCTGAATCGTAACAAACTTCCACTTGTAGCTCCAAATATATCTTAAACAGTACACAAAGGTCTAGTCTAACAGATTTGACAAGATTTTTCTAGTAATATGTTCTCGAACTTCATTTGACCTGAAATTTACCAAAATATAATTCCATTTATTTAGTATTTCCATGTAAAATTTTAGCTAGTTTTGATGTATGGTTTGAGAGATATGCTCGATTAATTTTGCAAAACTAGTCAACAAACTTGTTAAAACCAAATTCGGATCTCACTTGGTTCATATCACCTTGTTAGAAATAATAAGGTAAAAAGAAAACATGATGGAAGACAATATCAATCGTATCATCCTACTTGGATTATAATACTTAAACCCTTATATTTATACTATTCTAGAATAATTCAAGAGATTTAAAAGATAAATATATCTTTAATAGGTACACATTTATCTAGAAGATACCTATAAGAAATAAAAAACACTTTGACTTTAAGATTAATTCCAACAAAGGTGTCATTGAGTTTGCTAAAAGAAATTAGAAAATTCTACTACAGTTTATGACAATACTCGTCATTGCTGTTTCAAGAAGTTTTACTAGGTATGTAGAAATTGGATGCCAAGTAATAAAGGATGTTGCAGCTTGCAATTTGAAATCAATTTCACTTAAATTAGGTGACAAGTCACCTTTAATAATTTTTAATGATGTTTTATAATCTTGCTCTCACTAGCATCCTGTCTAACAAGGTAAGATAGTATTTGCTTTCGGTCTTATCCATGTCCATAGAGCTATTAATTTTACTTATCGGAGAGAAAATAAAAATTACACCAAAGAAAGAGAAGAAAAATCTCTTAACTCTACTCATATACTCTTTATAATTTTACTCAAATTTTTTTTATCACTTAGTGTATTTTTTTTATTATTATTTGGATAGTCTTCTCTTACAAGCCCTTTATTTATAGTTGAAATGAAAAAATACATGCCACGGGTTTTTTTCCCAAATATTTTGTAAACAAACCCCTAAATCTATTTCCTAAAAAACTTTCCTTACTTTCTAGCTTGATTCATAACTAGTTGTGTGCCTAATTTTTCTCCACGCACAATAATCTCTAACTCAGTGACAAACAACACCAAATTTGTCTTATATCATTGAAACCTACTAAAGCTTTGCAAACCCTACTAGTTCAATTTGCAAAGCTTTAGTAGGTTTCAATAAGAAGAAGTTGGAGCTAGTTCTCAAATTGACCAAATCATATACTAATTCAATTTTTGTTCAACTTGTTTAAAGAGGAATCAACAACGAAGGAAGAGAATAATACCACATTGAATAAGAAGAGGAAAATCAATGGATCTGAGAGTGAAAAGGTGTATAAAAAAATTCAGAAAAAATAACAAAGTAAAGAGGAAATCTCATTGACAAATTAAGGGACTAGTGGAGGTATTTGACACGAAAGCTCATTGAAAAATGGATTTATGTATTTAACTTGGAAAAGTTTAATTTTCAATGTATTAAATAAAAAAATTTGATGTTTTTATTTTTTTAAAAAAATAAGTTAACCAGATTTATTTTTCTAACTCAAAACCAAAATCATAACTCAAAATTCACTCGAGTTAACTATCAAATCGGGTTTAAAAACATGACAGTATGATAAAATTCTCTCTTAAATTTAACATGGAACATGGATTAAGAGAAGGAACGACTTTGTTAACATGGAGATAGTCTTATGAAGGGCATCCAATCCATGATCTTTTCCAGACACCCGCTCGTCTTATGATCTCGAACAGGACAGTCCTTGTCAATGGCGAAATAACAATTGACACGAACGATCCCTACAAGTTTGATGTAGCTCTCCTTGGATATGACCACCTACAAGAGTGCTTCTAGCTTGTGAAGTATATATATGCCAATTCTCTACTCACTTCGAAGTATTTACATTCGATTGATGGAAGCTCGGAAGCAGATCTCACAACTATTGGTATAACAATTCGGCAAGAAATTAAAATTACAACATTAACGAACACCAACCAAGCCAAGACTTGATAATTCGAAGGTAATTGGGGTTGCCCATAAAACTTGTACTTTATTTCGCAAGAACACATACCAAATCCTAACATTACTAATTTACATCATCTCACTTGCCAGTCTTCCCTCTAAGCTTCACGCCTAGCACTCTCTCCATCTTGGCCAAAATAGCTTGGTTAGGCACCGCCTTTCCATTCTCATACTCTTGCACCACCTTTGGCTGCTCATTAATCAGCTTAGCAAGCTCTGTCTGGCTCATCTTCTTCTCCAGCCGCGCTTTTTGAATCGCCTGCCTCACCTCCGTAGAAATCCTGTCCAACGCCGCTGGCTCCGTCTCCTCCTCCAACTTCCTGGCATTCACCACTGGTGCCGTTGCTTTCTTATTAGACCCAGCGTCGAATTTCTTGATTGTCTGGACTGGAGCACCCGATCGGAGGGCATGGTTCACTACCTTCGGATCGCGAAGGTCTTGGGACTTGGGCTTCGCCTTGTGCATCACCACCGGCTCCCAGTCCTGCTTTATTACTCCTGCTGATCTGCTTGGCATTCTTTTCGACACAGAAAGAGAACAAAGAGATAAATTACGGGAAATGAGAGAACGAGTATGAGTAAGGAAGAGAGATGATGAAGGTAAGCGAAGAGGAAGGTTTATATAGGAGGTGAGCTCTCTGGAAGGTTCTGTGCTGGTTTTATCTCTGGAAGGTTCCCGCGGTTGCTTGTGGGTTGAAAACTCAAAATTTTCTATATTCTTTCGATGATCTGGCATTTTGTTATTGGTTGATCCTAAAACATTCACGTGCTTGATACGCAAGGGGAGTAAAATATGCCTATTTTAAAGCTGTTTATTTTTTCATTTTTAAAATGCTTTTAAGAAATTATTTTTTTTTAATTAATGTATTTTAATGTTTTTATATTGTTTTGATATAGTGATTTTAAAAATAAATTTTAAAAATAAAAAAAAATATTATTTCAATGTATTTTTAAATGAAAAATATTTTAAAAAATAACTATTATCACAATATTCAAATGTCTCTAATATTTCTTATATATATCTATTTTATCCATTTAAATGAGTAATTTTATGGTACTTATAAAGTAAATAGTGATATTTTATAAATTATTTATAAGAATTTACTTTAAAGAAATAATGAGATACAAGTATGAGAGAGATAAATACTAAATAAAAAATTTTTATTACTTTTCATGTATCGTGAAATTTATATTCTTTCTCATCTTCTCTTTATATTTATTCTTTATTCAAAGTGAGCCCAATACAACTTTTAAAAAAGAGAAATCCTTGTGAATATTTTTTATCATTTTTTTTTATATCAAGAGTTTTATATTCCCTCTTATCTTCTTTATTCTTTCTTTTTTTTTCCAAAGTAGATTTTATAAAATAACTAATAGTATTTGACTAATTATTTCTTAAACATATTAAAATTTTCCCAACAGGTGAATTATTTTTTTATTTATTTCAATCCATCTTTTTAAAAAACATATAGACCAAATTAGTTCAATTCAAAAACTAATTAATAAACTAGAACGGTTCAAGATATTAGTTAACTCCATCAAGAACTACTCAAAGTAAATGGGAGTAGCTTAGAATTTGTAAGAACCCAAAATCAATAGAAAACTATTAAAAATGGCTATCTTTTATTGTAAATTTGGTATTGTGGTGTAAGGTAATTTATAAAAGTATTTTTTATTTAAATTGCATCAAAATAATTATTTTTAGATTTTTTATTTTTGGCATCAGTAAATCAAAATTATTGAAAAGTATTATAAAAATATCAATTTAATATTTTTTCAAGTGAAATGTATTTTTTTAAAAAATAAAAACTATGATACTCTCAAACACTCATTTAAGGTTTAAGCACAAAACTTCTCATTCAATGATATGTGCTTTTACCACTAGTCTACTTAACTCATTTATAATATGTTATATAAATAAATTTACACAACCATCTAACCGATAAAAAAATATATAATTTTAACATTTTTATTTATAAATTCAATAACAAATATAATTAAGAGAACATCAATTCAAGCTTTATATTGTAGTGTAAATGTATTAATCCAATCTTTTATATAAAATAATGTTCATTTCTTTATTAAATAACATATATAAGTTACTCTTGCTTCATTATGAAATATCAAAAATTGGTATAAAAGAAATTAAAAGATCAAAGTAGCATGATAAATGTCTTAAAATTATCATCTATTATTTTATCACATTTTGATGATAATTTTGGTAGTTTTTACAACAACACGCGGCCATTATGTTATAATTACTTATTAAATATAAGGGAATTGTTGGAAATTTATTTAATTAATAATATTTAAATAATTTATTAGTGATTGAGAAATCAATCTCAAACAACTCTTAGTTTTTGTACTCAAATAACACTTGAATTTTCTAGATTTAATTATTAATTTATGGTGGCTAATCAAAATTAAAATTGACAATTATGAGAATTAATATTTATTAATTTTTCAACCTTTTAACTTTCAAAATTCACTATAAAAAAAGGATGAAAGATGAGTTTCTAACTTGAATTTTAAAAAAATTTCACACTCTTTATCACTTCATTTTTAATGTTTCCATTCCTATTATGCTTTGGTTATTTCCTATACTAGAGCTCAGAGAGATATTTTAGTTGTTTTATTTTAATTCAAAGATCTTATTAAGAAGTGCTTCTAAACTAAAGTAGTATTGTTGAAATCTTGAAAGGTATTGTAAATATTCTAGGTGAATAGCAATAAAGCTTTAAGGATAAAATATTTATTTTATATATTTATTGATTTAAAATTGGTTACACTCTAGGCTTACCTTAAATAATATTTAATGTTTTATATGCTCTGATAAACTAACTAAACATTATTGCTTACAAGTCTAGTATAATACAACTTATTTTACAACCAGAATTTAATCTAAAGATATCATTGGCATGGAGGTAACGGAAGGGAAATTATATAGGAGATGATTTTTCCACTCTTTACTTGGGTATGACATAATTTGTAGGAAATAGAAAAATATAGTACATCAATTTTAGTCCTACAAAGGGTTAAATGTTAAGCATATATATTAAAAAAAATCTTTGAGATGGAAAAAATTCTTATTTTTGTGATTTTCCTTTCTTTTCCTTTCCTAAATCTAATATTAATACTTTTCCATTACACTTCTGCTTTTAAGTCTTATTATTTAATTTTAAATTTGATTTGATTTATGGTAATATTTATTTTTATCCTTAATTTTTAAAATATTATGAAACATTTTTAATTAAGCATTTGTATCTTCTCAATATTTTGTAAGAGAACATCAATCCAAGCTTCATATTGCACTCGAAAACCTTCCTGTAGATTGTTTTTCGTCATAACTACCACCGGCTCACAAAAGAATTTGCTTCTCATCCCCAGCGTTTGTTTGGTGCTTCAAAAGCTACTATCCCCCTAGATAGTGTTGTTATCCAATGTGGGCCTTGCATAGATCCAAGTTCTCATGATTTTCTCCTTTCTCCAGTTTCCAATGAGAACATTCGGAAGGCTGTGTTCAGTATTGAGAATGAGAAAGCTCCTGGTCCCGATGGCTACTCCTCTCTTTTCTTCAAGCAAGCCTGAGGTGTTGTGGGGAGAGATTTATGTGTTGTTGTGCAGGACTTTTTCATCTCTAGCAGACTTCTCAAACAGATTAATCACTCAATCATTGCTTTCGTCCCCAAATTGGCAAATGTATCTTCTACAAGTGACTTCAGGTTGATCTCATGCTGCAATGTGATCTATAAGGTTATTGCCAAAATTCTTGTTGGTCACCTTTGCTCATGTTCTATCCAACATCATCAGCCCCATGCAGAATGCTTTCTTGGGTGGCAAATTAATGAGTGATAATATTAACTTAGTTCAAGAGCTTCTTCGACAGTATAACAGGAAACGACCCTCCCCCCGCTGTCTAATGAAAGTTGATTTTCGGAAGGCTTTTGACTCAGTCCAGTGGAACTTTATAGGGGATCTATTACGGTAGTTTGGCTTCCCTGAGAGATTTTCTCACCTTATCATGCAATGTGTTTCCACAACCTCCTTCTCTATTGATATAAATGGTGATTTGTATGGGTTCTTCCCTGGGAAAAGTGGGGTGCGGCAAGGAGACCCTTTGTTCCCCTATCTGTTTATCTGTTGCATGGAATACTTATCTAGGATGCTCATACTTGCTTGCAGGCACCCTGGCTTTCGGTTCCATCCAAAATGTAGTATCCACGACATTAGCCACCTCGCTTTTGCGGATGATGTCTTGCTGCTTTCTCGTAGGGATTGCTCTTCAGTTAATGGTATTTTCCAGCAGCTCACAATCTTTGGCAAGACTGCAGAGTTGGATATTAATCCGAGTAAGTCTTCAATTTTCTTTGGAGGTGTTAGTCCCAGTCAGAAGCTAAGTATTCTTCATACTATAGGCTTTCGTGAAGGATGCTTTCCTTTCACTTATCTTGGAGTCCCCCTGAGTCCTCATAGGCTTCTTGCTAGTCAGTTTTCCCCTCTCCTACATTCCTTGGAATTGTCTGTTCAAGGCTGGATTGGCAAGCACCTCACTTTTGCTGGAAGGCTAGAGCTCCTGAGATCCGTTTTATATGGGAAGGTGCAATTTTGGTTGAACATCTTCTCGCTGCTAGAGATTGTTATCAAACAAATCACTAGCATATGCAGGAACTTCCTCTGGACTGGGGATGTTAGGAAGAGCACTTCTATTTTGGTTGCTTGGAAATCTGTTTGCCTGCCTAAGGCAGAAGGAGGCCTTGGATTGTTCGATATCAAAACTCGCAACAGAAGTTTTCTTGCAAAGCAGCTTTGGAATATCCATCTCAAATATGATTATGTCCGGATACGTTGGGTGCACCATTTCCACCTGCGCAATGGAACTATTTGGACTACTTCTGCCCACCATTCTTCCTCTCCCCTGTGGAAGTCTATTATCTTCATTAAAGACTAAACCATCTAGCACTGTGGAAGTCAATCTGGGAGTATTGCATTGATGAGTGGCTGGAATTCTGGAATGGATAAATTTTTGTCACATGCTTATAACTTCTTTCAACCATCTGGCTCGCCAGTCTCATGGGAAAGAGTTGTATAGGAAAAGTGGTCTCTGCCAAAGCACTGCTTCATTTTATGGCTGGCAGTTTAAAGGAAGCTTCGAACTCGAGATAGGTTGTCTTTTCTTCTTAGTGATCCCCTTTGTGTGTTCTACCAGTATGAGGAGGAGTTGTATGACCATTTGTTTTTTGCATGTGAATGGACATCCTGCTTGTGGGGAAAGATTAAGTCCTGGCTGCGGATTGGCAGGAACATGACAACTTTGTATAGTGCTCTGCGTGGTCTGAGGTTTAGGAAAAGCAACCTTGAAGCTCGGATGCGAAGTGTTTCCTTGGGCATCGTGTCTACCTTATATGGGAAGAAAGGAACAAGTGGATATTTGAAGGAAAGTGCTTATGAGTTGATAGAGTCTTCAGGAGATTTCAAATCTTATTCTACACAATATTCCACTTCCATGTCGCTGACCACTCCCGACTGGATGTTGGTTGAGTTTATTTTGCTTTTGTTGTTGGGGTTGCAGGCCTCCTATTAATGGACCTTATGTGTTTCAGTAGTCGTTGGTGGTTCTCTTATGTTTCAGCTGCAAATTGCGTCAGCTGTTGGATTTTCTTTTGGTTGGTATTCTTTTTAGTTGGTTATCTTCGGCACCTGCTGGATCCTGGGTTCTTTAGCTAACCGATGTGATACTTTTGGTTCTCTCTCAAAGTAGTTGTCTCCCTGTATTTTTGATGAATGGGAGCATGTTCCCTTTTGCTTCTGATTTTGTATATGTGTATATATGACTTTGCCAGAGCCTGTTTCATTTTGATCTATTATATTCTTACATTTGATCAAAAAAAAAAAAAAGAATTTACTTCTCATCCACACGTTTCATTGCAATACATAGCTTATGCATTCAAGCCGAAACCTGAAAGCTTTTCTAAAAGTGACCAAGACCTGATCTTCTCTCATCGGCTTGTATCTGGAGCATGCCAAGGGAGCTAAGAATTGCATGTGGCAACTAACATGTTAGGCAACTGATGAATAAATCAATTGGAGAAAGTTCCAAGTTCTCAATTATATTATAAATTTGGGGATGTTACGTTAACTCTCCATGAAGAGTGGTTGAAAACCCTAGCAAATGTCTCACAAATCAGAGACTTTAATTGTTAAAGGAAAGCAAATATGTTACAAGACAGAGAATAAAGGGGAGTGGAAAGGAAAAACAAATCCCACTAATTGATTCAACGAGATTATAAGATGTCCATGTAATTAGTTTTTATCATATGATCTACTTACTCGAAATAGCATATCTGTAGTAGCACATAATTACTGTATATATTACTGCTTCACGTTTTCAGAAATATATAATACAATATACATAATTCTCAACTTCTTATGGTATCAGAGCAAAACCCTTGGTAACCTTAGCACACTTCTGCCACTATAACAAATACAGCCTCCTCAAATATACAGCCCTCTCATAATAATCACAAATCTCCCACAAACACCATGACAAAAACAAGCATGAAGACAGACAAGTATTCCATGGAGTTATCAGACCCATATGCCATACATCACACAGATCATACTGGACTTATCCTTGCTTCCAATCCACTTGATGGAAACAATTATAGGCAATAGAGTTGTGCCATACGCATGGGTCTCAGTGCAAAGAACAAAATTGGGTTCATTGATGAAACCATTATAGCTTCATCACCCCTGAATGAAAACTATGCGTCTTGGAAAAGATTCAATTATATGGCAACACTATGGATCGTGAATTCAATCCACTTAGACATTTCCAATAGCATCATATACACAGAATTTGCTAATGCGATTTGGAACGATCTCAAAGAAAGGTTTTCACATAGCAGCGCTCAAGGATCTATCAGATTCGACAAGAAATAATTGAAAACCGTCAAGGGCAACTCTCGGTTTCCTCTTATTATACCAAGATGAAAGCCATGTGAGATGAGTTAGCATCATGTCATGATCCACTTGTTTGCACTTATGCAGGTTTAAAGGGGCTCACTGAATGGGAAGAGAAAGAAAGAGTTATACAGTTCTTAATAGGATTGAATGAATCTTACTCCACAATACAAGGCTCGATCCTGATGACGAAACCGCTCCTTGACACACGACAAGTTCATGGTCTCATTCTCCAACATAAACAGTAGATGGATATGGCAAGTCGTCGAGATATAGGGATGAATTCCCATGCAATGCAGGTAAGGCGAAACCCAACATTGCAGTCATTCAACAAACAGAGTATCAACACATCTTCACGTAAACTACTCAAATGCAATTATTGCGATGGAGATGGACACTTGGTAGACCATTGCTATTACATTATTAGGTTTCCAGAAGGACACAGATGGCATGGAAATAATGTAAAACCGAGAAATAAGATATCAATGGCCAATAATGTTAAGGTTGTTCACTCTGCTACAAGGGTTGTTCACACTGCTACAAATTCCAAGCCTAACACTTCAGTTCCAAATGGCCCTACGTTCACTACCGAGGAGTATAATCAGATCATAGCCATACTCCGCAATGGTAATGGATAGCCACCTATAAATATAACAAGTATCTCGCCAAAATGCAATATAGCATAAACAGGTTCACATTCGACTCTCTGTTGGATTATTAACACTGGAGCAACTCATCATATATCGCATTCATCACCAACGCCCAATGTTATTGATACTCAGCATGAATCTATTGGTTTACCAAATGGGGGACAAACAAAAATAAGACACATTGGTTCTATAAAATTATCACATGAATTATCTCTCGATAAAGTTCTTTATGTACCAACATTTCATGTCAATTTATTGTTTGTCAGTAAATTAACAAGAACTTTACATTGTATAGTAACATTCTATTTGAATTTTTATATTGTGCAGGACATGGACACGAGGAGGATGATTGGTCTGGGCAAACATTTTGATGGCCTCTACTACCTTACACCAAGACAAAACCATCATCTCGCCAACCACATTCACTATACCAATAACCTATGGCATCGACGTCTAGGGCACCCATCATCTACACCTTTACTTTCATTAGCAAAAAATAATGCTGAAATCATGTTTGATTCCACACACATTTGTGACGTTTGTCCTTTAGCAAAACAAACTCGTTTACCTTTTGGTCATAGTGAAATAAAAACTTCTGCACCTTTTGACTTAATTCATTGTGATATTTGGTGACCTCACAGGCATCCAACACATTTTGGGGCACAATACTTTCTTACTATTAGACGATTATACTTGTTTTACTTGGGTGCATTTTATGAAATTCAAATCCGACACACAATCAATTTTGAAATCTTTTTTCTCTTGGGTCAAAACACAATTTCAAAACGACATTAAGATTCTTCGTGCAGATAATGGTAGTGAATTTCTTTCCATGCACTCTTATTTAGACTCATGTGGGACTTCTTTTCAACATTCTTGTCCTTACACACCACAACAAAACAGGGTTGTTGAACTTAAACATAGGCACCTTTTAAATATTGGTCGTGCTCTTCAATTTCAAGTCAATTTACCTTTGAAATTTTAGGGGGAAAGTATCTAAACTACCTATTATCTCATAAATTGCCTTCCCACATCATTACTCTCTCATAAATCACCATACGAGCTTTTGCACAACACATTGCCAACCTATACGCACTTACGTGTTTTTGGATGTCTTAGTTATGTTACCAACCTCACACTCACTAATAAGTTTGATGTTCGTGCACGTCGTTGTATTTTTCTTGGTTATCCCATTGGCCAAAAGGGTTATAAGTTGTATGATCTAACCACACATAAATTTTTCACCTCACGAGATGTCATCTTCCATGAGCATATTTTTCCTTACACCTCCCGCACACCTGACAGTCAACCTGTAATGCAACTTATTTATCCATCTCTCGTTCCTACTCTAGATCCACTTTTCATAAAAATTCACCCATCACACAACACCAATCCTTCTGATCTCATTCCCAAACCCATCCTTACAGTCATCGCAGTCACACCAGCAACTACAATAACTGACACCACACCCGAAACTACCTTTCCTTCTACCATCACTGCAACCCCACCAGAAACTGTTATTACTGTCAGATCCCCTCATCAAGACACGTAATGCTAATCCATCCATCCCACCAAACCACCAGCTCACTTCAAAGATTACGTGGCACTCAACTTTGCTCCCATCCACGACAACATCCTCATAGTCCATGTTCAGCACACGACATCCACTTCATCAGTATGTTTCCTATTCATGTTTGTCCCCTAAATATTGATGTTTTCTTATTCATATCTCCCACTTGGTAGAGCCTACTACTTATGAACAGGCTTGTCAAAACCCTTACTATATCACTGTCATGCAAGCCGAACTCAAAGCTCTCCCAAACAACAATACCTGGAGTTTTGTCCCTCTTCTACCTAGACAACGACCTATCAGTTGCAAATAGGTGTTCAAGTTTAAGTATCAATCTGATGGGACTCTTGAACATTATAAAGCAGGTCTCGTCACAAAAGGTTTCACCCAGCATGAAGGCATTGACTATAAAGAAACCTTCGCACCAGTAGCCAAACTCATTATTGTTCGATGCCTCTTGGTTGTGGTTGTTGTTTGCAACTAGTCTTTACATCAAATGGATGTTCAAAATGCTTTTCTTCATGGCAAACTCCAAAAGGAAGTTTATATGTTGCCTCCTCCGAGTTGTCATCGACAAGGGAAGAACATTGTTTGTCGACTCCATAAATCTTTACATGGCTTAAGCAGGCATCCAGAAACTGGTTTGGAGAATTTTCTTCAGCAATACAGACCATCGGTTTCTATCAATCCAAGACAGACTACTCTTTATTCACTCAAGCTAAGGGGACTTCACTCACTATTGTGTTGTTATATATTAATGACATGGTGATCACATGCAACAATGAAGTAGAAATTAAGAACTTGAAAGTTTTTCTCAGCAACAAATTTTCATACCCCTGAAATATTTTCTTAGAGTTGAGGTCGCACGGTCACAAGCTGGAATCACCATTTGCCAACGAAAATATACACTGGACATATTGGAGGAGGCTGGATTACTTGGTGTTAAACCTACAAAGATTCCAATAGAGGTAAATTTGGTGTTAACACCTGCAAGTAGCAGCCCACTACATGAGCCTGCAAGATATAGATGCTTAGTTGAAAATTAATTTACTTAACCATCACAAGACCAAAAATCGCATACACTGTCAACACATTAAGCCAGTTCATGCAAGATCCACAACGACACCATCTTCATGCAGTATATCGACTTCTTTGATATCTAAAAGGCGCTCCTGGACAAGGTTTGATGTTTGCTTCCCACAATGAGTTACATTTAATCAGTTACTGTGATGCAGATTAGGCGTGGTGTCTCACAACACGTCGATCAGTAACTGGTTATTGTATCTTTCTTGAAAAATCAATGGTGCCATGGAAAAGCAAGAAGCAGATTACAGTTGCTCGCTCATCCGCAAAGGCAAAATATCGGTCTATGGCTACAGCTACTTGTGAGTTAAGTTGGTTGTGATTTTTATTGAAAGATTTATGTGTTAAACATCCCCAACCGGCAAGATTATTCTGTGATAATCAAGCTGCTCTGCACATAGCTGCAAATCCTGTGTATCATGAACGTACGAAACATATTAAGATTGATTGTCATACTGTTCGCGAAAAAATTCAAAGGGGAGAAATCAAGACCTCATATGTCATAATAGGAGAGCAAGTAGCAGACTTATTTACTAAGCCACTGCGTGCATCTATTTTCCATACACATCTGAGCAAGTTGGGCACTATTGATATACATACTCCAACTTGAAGAGGAGTGTTAAAGGAAAGCTAATCTATTACAAGACAATAAATTGAGGGGAGTGGTAAAGGAAAACAAATCTCGCTAATTGATTCAACGAGATTATAGGATGTCAATGTAATTAGTTTTTATAATATGATCTGCTTGCTTGAAATAGTAGATCTGCAGTAACACATAATCCCTGTATATATTACTGCTTCATGTTTTCACAAATATATAATATAATATACATAATTTTCAACTTCTTAGTAATGTTGATGATGATGATGTGTTCGGCGCATTGTTTTGCATGTGGCATGAGTGGAATAGCTTGTGTGAATCTTGTAGCTGAAAGAGTAGAGTAGATAGAGAATGCATGTTGTCTTGTAGAAATCCCTATCTGAAGATATATAGATATATACCTTGTTATTATGTTGTGAAATGAGAAGGAATTCCTTGCCCGTCTAGTCTCATAAGCGATGAGGTTGCTCAATCCTGGTATTGTCAGCCGATTCAATTACTTCTTTAGGCATATTCCTCAAAAAACTAGGAGATATAAATGGCTTCAAATAGTCCTTCTTAACCATACAAGTTTTTGCCATCCAAAGATAGGTTAATTATCCTCTTGTTTAGCACCTTTCTCCTGAGTTTGCCACATTTTTTACAAGTGTCAGGATATTCATTTCCAGGTATGACTTCCACCTCAAAATCATTTTTTTCTATTATTCTCAGGAAGCAGAAGAGGGATTGAAAATTAAAAAAGAAAAAAAAAAGGCTATATTCTCAACCTCAACCTCAGTTTCCGTTTTTTGTTCGTTTTCGTTAGTTGATTATAGGACCTCAACTTCCTTTCCTAACCGTTTTTATCGTTATTTTCCCCTTGGTGAGTAAAACAAGAAAAAAGAAAGAATGGAGTCAACAGGAGGAGAGGAAGAAGAAAGAAAGCTATGTAAGTCATACCAACAGAAAAGGAAAAGAAAAGAAATTACCTCCGCCTGCATGTTGAACACCGAGCTGGGCGCTGTCTTGGCCGTGATGCGGCGGCCGCAACAAGAACCGTCCTTTTATACTTCAGATAGTCAAAGCGATACCAATATTCTTAATTCCTTGAAATCTCTGCGTTCCTTAATCTTCAATCCTCAACAAGAATGGCAAACCATAGATCCCTCCATTTATATCTCCCCATTTCTCGATGTGGTACAAGGCGAAAACATTCCCGCAGCCGCCACAATTGTTGCACTTTCGGCCATTTTGAAGATTCTCAGGCTCGAAATCTTCAACGAGAAGACCCCTGGAGCTAGAGATGCAATAACTTGTATTGTGACTGGGGTTTCCACTTGTCGCCTTGAAACTACAAACCAAGCATGTGAAGAAGCTGTGATGCTGAGAATTCTACAGGTTTTGACAGCAGTCATGAGACACAGCGCTTCAATTTTGCTTTCGAATCATGCTGTTTGTACCCTGGTGAATACATGTTTCCAAGTTGTTCAACAATCAGCGAACAGGAGTGATTTGCTTCAACGCAGTGCAAGATATGCAATGCATGAAGTTTTACAGGTTATATTTTCGAGGTTGTTAGAAATTGAGGTAAAACCCGAGCAATGCGAGTCTGATACGGAGGATGTTGACGATGGCACCGATTCAGATTCTGGTTATGGAGTTCGCTGTGCTGTTGACATCTTTCACTTCTTATGCTCATTGCTTAACGTGGTTCAGGTTGTGGAGACAGAAGGGTCTACATCTCATGCAGCTGATGAGGATGTTCAGCTTTTCTCCTTGGTTTTGATAAATTCTTGCATAGAGTTGGGTGGACCTGAAATTGGGAAGCACCCCAAACTCTTGAGGATGATTCAGGATGACCTGTTTCACCATTTGATCCATTATGGAACTCGATCAGCCCCCCTTCTATTCTCCATGATCTGCAGTATTGTTTTGAATATTTATCACTTTCTTAAAAGGTGAGATTTGTATTTCTGTAGTTATTGATTATTTATTTGATCCAAAACTTTTTTTTTCTGAGTTATGTCTGTGTTTAATTCTGCAGGTTCATTCGTCTTCAACTAGAAGCCTTTTTCAGATTTGTAATACTGAGAGTAGCTTCTACAGGATCTTCAGTTCACCTCCAAGAAGTTGCAGTTGAAGCAATTATAAATTTCTTGAGGCAATCATCATTTATAATGGAAGTGTACGTCAACTATGACTGCCATCCTACCTGCCTAAGTGTATTCGAGGAGATTGGAAAGTTGCTATGCAAGCTCGCATTTCCAGGGGCTGTCCCTTTGACCACCATACAAGTCCAAGCCTTTGAAGGTCTAGTGATCATAATGCACACCATCGCGGAGAACATTGATAATCAAGGTGATTCATGTCCTTTTGGACCATATCCAGTTGAAATTACCGAGTATAGACCCTTTTGGGAAGAGAAGTCCAAAGACGATTTAGATTTGGAGACTTGGGTAGAAGACTCAAGAATAAGGAGAACACAGAAAAAGAAACTGTTGATTGCTAGGGACCATTTTAATCGAGACGAGAAGAAAGGTTTGGAGTACTTGAAACTTTGCCAATTAGTCTCAGATCCAGCAGATCCAAAAGACATTGCTATGTTCTTTCGCTACACACCAGAACTAGACAAGAACATGATGGGCGATTATCTTGGTGATCCTGATGAGTTTCATCTTCGAGTTCTTCGAGAATTCGCAGAAACCTTCAGATTTTCAGGCGTGATTCTTGACACAGCACTCCGTACCTATCTCGCAGCCTTTCGGTTACCAGGGGAATCCCAAAAGATTCAGCGGATCCTTGAAGCATTCTCGGATAGATTTTATGACCAACAATCCTCAGATATATTTGCTAGCAAGGATGCAGTCTTCATCCTTTGTTACTCCCTCATAATGCTCAATACTGATCAACATAATCCACAAGTTAAGAAAAAGATGACCGAGGAGGAATTTATCCGGAACAATAGAGCAATCAATGGGGGGCAGGATCTTCCCAGAGAGTACCTTTCTGAGCTCTTCCAATCAATCGCAACCAATCCAATCGCAGTTTTTGGTCAATCTGGTTTGCTAGTGGAGATGAACCCAGGCAGGTGGATGGAGCTGATGAACCAATCCAAAGTTATGCAGCTCTACATCCAATGTGATTTTGATCGTCAGCTGGGAAGAGATATGTTTGCTTGCGTTGCTGGTCCATCAATTGCAGCTCTTTCTGCATTCTTTGAGCATTCTGATGAAGATGAGATGTTCCATGAATGCATTGAAGGATTGATGTCAGTAGCTAGGATAGCTCAGTATGGCCTAGAAGATACACTTGACGAGCTCATTGCCTCGTTTTCCAAATTCACTACATTGCTAAACCCTTATGCCTCTGCAGAAGAAACATTGTTCGCTTTTAGCAATGACATGAAACCAAAAATGGCCACTCTTGCCATTTTCACCATTGCAAACAGCTTTGGAGATTCAATTCGAGCGGGCTGGAGGAATATTGTGGACTGCTTGTTGAAACTCAAAAGGCTTAAGCTAATTCCTGAGTCTGCGATTGATTTTGATAATGCTGCCTCAGCAAACTTAAGTACTGAATCAGGTGTCATCTCTCCCTCCCACGATCCTAAATTTGGCGACAATCAGACTCCTAACGCTATTAGTCGGTTCTCACAATTTCTATCAGTAGAGAGCATGGAAGATTCATTATCTCTCGGAATGAGTGAATTTGAGCGAAACCTCAAGGTTATCAAACAGTGCCGAATTGGGAGCATCTTCAGCAATAGTTCAACTTTACCTGAAGACACTGTGCTGAATCTTGGGCGTTCTTTGATCTTTGCAGCGGCTGGGAAAGGTCAAAAGTTCAGCACCCCAGTTGAAGAGGAAGAGACAGTTGGGTTCTGTTGGGATTTGGTAACTGTCATTGCTTTGGCCAACATTCACAGATTCCAGACATTTTGGCCTTCATTCCATGATTATTTGCTAGTAGTTGCTCAGTTTCCTCTTTTCTCCCCTATCCCATTTGCTGAAAAGGGCATTTTATGTCTTTTCAAGGTATGTCTCAAGCTTCTTTCTTCATCCAGAGCTGATAAAATCTCAGAGGAGTTGATTTTCAAATCCATAAATTTGATGTGGAAGCTCGATAAAGAAATTCTTGACACATGTTGTGAGTCCATAACAAATACAATAAGCAAGATTCTTATTGGATATCCGGAAAATTTACAAACTCATCTTGGCTGGAAATCAGCACTCCATATGTTATCTGTTTCAGGCCGACACTTGGAAACCTACGAGCAAGGTGTTGAGACTTTGATCACCTTGATGTCTGACACTGGACATGTTTCACGTATAAATTACGCTTATTGTATTGATTGTGCATTTGGATTTGTTGCACTCAAGAACAGTCCGCTAGAGAAGAACCTGAAGATACTAGACCTTCTATCAGATTCAGTGAATTTACTTATCCATTGGTACAGAAATTACTCTGATCCGGGAAGTAATCATAGCATGGTAAGCAATGCAAGCAATTCCTCGGTTGAGGACATCATAAAAGGTTCTGGCAACTATACCATGAATCTATTTATCAAACTCGGTGAAGCATTTAGAAAAACCAGCTTAGCACGACGAGAAGAGATGAGAAACCATGCAATTGCGTCGCTTCAGAAAAGTTTTACTTTGGCCGAGGAGCTTGACTTCTCACCAGTCAACTGCATCAATTGTTTTAACCTGGTTATTTTTGCAATGGTAGACGACTTACTCGAAAAGATGGTGGAATATTCAAGGCGTGAGAACGCAGAGAGGGAGATGAGAGGTATGGAAGGAACTCTAAAACTCGCAATGGAGCTCCTTACAGATGTTTACATGCTGTTCCTTAAGCAGATAGCAGCCAGCCCTGGGTTTAGGACTTTCTGGCTGGGAGTTTTGAGAAGAATGGATACATGTATGAAGGCGGATTTGGGAGTCTGGGGCGAGACAAAATTGCAACAAATAGTACCAAGTTTATTGAGAAGGATGATCACGAAAATGAAAGAAGAAGAAATTTTAGTGCAAAAGGAGGGTGATGATCTCTGGGATATCACCGACATTCAAATACAGTGGATTGCTCCTTCACTCAAGGAGGAGCTGTTCCCTGACGAAATATAGATGAGGACTTCCGATCCATCCATCCATCCACAGCAGAAATACAGTGAGGCAATTATTTTCGTGTAAAGAAACTTCACTTGTGGTTGCAATACATTTGTTTTGAAAAAGATTAGTATTTTTTGCGGTGCCGTTTGACAATTACTATATTTGCAAGTGGATAAATATTTAAAGCTTAGCAGAGAAGACAAGGTAATCATTACACTAATGTTTTCGCCTTAACTACCCTCAAGGAACTATCATTTCTTCCTTGATCTCTTTATGAACATCTAGGCTAGGGAGGGGGGCATGAATTTAGCAGGCAGGCAGGCAACCATCTCCCAGCTTAGGTATATGGCCATTAGAGAGCCAACACCTAATAACATTTGCTGTTTTGCAAACTAGAAGAAAAGCATAAATGGATGCATAAACAACTCATGGGATTACTTTAAAAATGTTTTGCCTTTCGGTGACAATCATCATCGGCACCATCCGTGATGACACTGTTAAGAACAACCAAAATCAGTGCCTTGCAACTTGCAAGTGCCCCATCTTGAATCCCTTGTAATTGAATCAAAGGCATCATCAAGGCTATTTACCTCTACCTAATCATTGGAGGACTTACCAAATATCTCCAAGGAGCAGGAACCCCTTTCTTGGAAACAATAAAATCCCCTCTTCTATAATGATAAATTAGCATTGAAGCAACCAGAACTTTGGCTGATGACCACCAACCTTTCACATGCCTCTTGAACAGATTTAGATGCCTGCAGCCATTGTCGGAACTGAACACAATGCCCAGAAGGACAGCACAAGTCCTTAACTGTCTGATAAACACACTCCGTATTTTCAAAGAATCCATTAGAGTTATGCTTCTCTATCCAACCCATTTCCATTCAATCTCTAGTTTTCTCTTCTCTCCACTCCGTGTATTTTAAATCATTAGTTGAGGCCAATAATATGATGGCCGGGAGAAAACAGACAGCTCTAGTTATGGCTTTGTTGACTTATATGGGACTTGAGACTAGTTGACTGTCTGTTTGAGTTTTCTCCTTTGACCAACCGGTTTCATTTAGTCAGCCCTCGTGAAATACAAGAATTTATGGTGAGGAAGGGCATCAATTTTTGGGAAGGACCCATGGTGGTTTCTTGGTACTCCATGGTGCTTGTTTTTCACTGTTACTAATGTTGCGTTCTATTATGCCTGTAAAACTTGAGATTATACAGTCTTCAATCATAGAAATGATGGGTAATTTATGGGCCCCTGGCCTTCTTTTTTCCTTTCCTTTTTTGTTTTTCACTCTCAGCCAGAATTGCATGAACAAACATGGAGTATCCGTGTGATTCACCAGAAAAGATTACTTTTTTAGCTATTGATTCAACGAGGCTACGCAGATTACATAATAGTGGAATCTTAAAAGGAAATGTAGAACAGCATAAATCGTTATCAGTATCTTTAACCAGTTGAACAAGAATCTAAGCTACCAATGAAATCCCAACAATGAGAAAATGCATGTGAGATCTTTAATACAAAACTTACACATACCCATTAAATTCTGAAAAACCTTGGAAGTCCAACATAGCTAGGCTTTTTGGTAAACTCTGATTAAAGGCAGTTCTCTCTCCACACATTGTTCAAATTTCATAAGAAACTTCAAATGCCAAGAACACGGCCTTCAAAATCACTGTTACAAGAAATACCGCAAGATTTATCATAATATAGGAAAGGGTAAAACATTATAAGAAATTGCAGACACTAAAACCTAATAAAGTAGCTGGTGTCTTGAACAGCCCAAAATATAAACCAAATTTAAAATCTAGCAAACTATTCAGGTCTCGCAAGCTAAAGACAAGAAAGAAAATGCATCTACTTCAAGAACAATCAGTTATACAATCAACAAAGCCTTTAAATCACCGCATGAAACAAACATAACAAGTCAAGGGTAGCTCATAGGTTGACCCTCACATTATTACCAAGATAACTTGACAACCATCAACAAAAACACATTCCCATCATACAACAAAAACTTCACAGACAAGTTTCCATACCTTAATTTATCAGCATCTACATGTAACTGAGCAAAAAAAGTCACTAAAACAACCAACTGCAACTTCTTTTCAAGATCACTCTTGCTCAACATGAGTTCAAACTATTTTCAAAGAAAAACTCTCTCCACAAAACATGGTCGCATTCCTGATGACCTTTTTGTTTTGGGCAGGAGAATTTATAGTTTTAAGGACAGAATATAGGAACAATAAACAAGACTCATCTCAGAAATTCAGGCACTCCAAATAGAGAATTACAACACCAAAGGAGATTTTGAAATCTTTGAAATTGAAATCTTTTATCTAAAATCCCATAGATCTCCAAAAGCATGCATCCATCTAAAGGAAATTTGAAGAACAACATTGCATAATAATCATATGGCCTAAACTTTAATGTACAGGAACTTTAAATGTTTCAGAGGGAGCAGCATTTACTATTGAAAGATCACACGCCCTGGAAAAACATCAGCATTTACTATTGTGTTGTATTGTCCAAATTTGCTATCACATAATATTCAGGTCTTCTAAAACTTCAATGTTTAGCAACTTTAAATATTCGAAAAAATCATCATTCACTGTTACAAAATCAGATGTCATGGAAACTTACTGTACTCTACTGTCCAAATTTGCCAACCACAATTATCTGCCATCCTAACCTGTCATTTCAACAAGTAAAAATATATTTGATGTTTATTGCCAGGGATGTTGGTATACTAATAATTTCCATTCTAACTGAATCAAGAAAATCTGTTAATGTTAAACCTAATATGATGCCTTTGCCCTAGAATGTTAATCACTGATTCATGCTCTCTTCATATCAAGAAGAAACAAAAATATGTAATGCCAGCTCTTTTCTGTTTTCAACAAGTAAAAATATATTTGATGTTTATTGCCAGGGATGTTGGTATACTAATAATTTCCATTCTAACTGAATCAAGAAAATCTGTTAATGTTAAACCTACTATGATGCCTTTGCCCTAGAATGTTAATCACTGATTCATGCTCTCTTCATATCAAGAAGAAACAAAAGTATGTGATGCCAGCTCTTTTCTGTTTAAAATAACATCTCTTTATTATCAGGCTTGCAAGCACTGTATGCAAATAGAGAAAGGTTTATGATACCATTAATAAATCTCCAATTTCGAGTTAGCTCTCAACTTATCAGACTAGATAAAGGAGCAGGTCCGATCAAAGAATTCAAGACAAACTCTTTTCTTCACAGTGAGTAAGAAACACAAATATGTAGGATAAGAATGACGACACCATTAATAAATCACCAATTTCAAGTTAGCTCTCCACTCAGGCCAGATCATAGAGCAGGTCCAATCAAAGAATTTAAGACAAAACTCCATTTGTCATATTGTCCATATTCCATAAGTTGTTTATATGCGCAATCAAATTTTCCAGTCATTTATATCTTCACATTTCAGAAAATCAACTTGAATTTAAATAAACAAGTTTGGTTGCTGAACTTTCAACAAGGTCAATACATCCATCTGTTTCTTGCAAATCAATTCCTTTCAGGAAATGTCTAGGTTCACTTCAACTTCTCAACCATTTTGTGCCCTGTGACACTCCATTCTATTGCTTCATTTCCATTAATTTTTTTCCAATTTCCCATGTTTACTTTTGAGGATAAAATTAATCAAGTATAATTAAGAAATTCTGTATGCAGCGTTCCCTCACCAACACTAAATGCTTCACATCACATAGGACTGGCAGCCAAAATGGAGAGACAATCCAAGTAAAGAATTTCAAAAACTGTTTTACTCAATGCTGCCAAACATTGGAAATTATGAATATATGGTATGTCTACATTCAAAGCTAATTTAGGTTAGACATGTTCTTAAATTTGTTAAAGAAATATGTTCCCCAACTTAAGCCAGCAATCAAACTTTACCAGGCAATTATTGTAACTCCTTACTTCAAGCAGGGTAAAAATAACCAAATTAAGCCAGCAATCAAAACTTCAAGCCAAACAAGGAAATAAAATGTGCAGAAAATCAATCCTACTTATGTCAATTACTCAACAAAACTCCCAACAGAAAGAAAAAAGATCAGTTACCAAAACTAAAACACAACCATTATGTAAAGTATGCAAACACCTACCTATATTATTTGCTGATATTCCCTCCAGAAACATCATCATCATCAGAATTGTCTTCATCCTCCTCATCATCATCTTCTTCTCTTATTTTGGCAATCTCCGCCTGCGCCCTATCCAAAATTTGCTTCTTCTGCAACTCCAAATCCATTTGAAACTCAATCCTCATCCTTTCCAATTCCATCATCTGCTCCCTCTTACTGCTCTCAATCTTCCCATATATCTCCCCAAACTTCTGCACCGATTCAGCCAACACTCTCAACCCCTTCATCCCATCATTCCCAGCACTCCCTCCTTCTTCTTCCTCCTCCTCCTCCTCCTCCGACTCACACGGACTATCCCTCATCTCATCATTCATATTGGCACGATCCAAATACACGCGTGTATCCATAAAAACGTACTCTCCAGAATCCACTCCACAAGCTAAACTAAACCCACCGACAGTTCCAGATTCTTGCTTCATTAACATATCCATTTTATTAAAATAAGCCCATTTGCTAAAATTGCCCCCTTTAGCCTTCTCTTTTTTGTACCTCCTCTTCAAAACATCCATCATTTGCCTACACTGTGCTTCATTTCTTTCAATCTTCGAAGTCTCTGACACTTTCTCAGCAACATCAACCCAATCTTCAGATCTTAGGCTGTTCCTTCCCAATTGCAAGAACTTATCACCCCACACCTCCAAAAGAACAAATTTCTCATGTTCGCTCCATTCCACCGCAGAATTCCCATCTCCATATGCCAATAATCTGGGGTTTCTCGGAGCAAATTCATAATTCGAAACTGGGTTTTTCAGCCTTTGCCTCTTTGGGTATCTTTCAAAAGCCTCTTCGTTTCGTTGAAACTTGCGAGCATAGCCGCCTCCAGGGTTGTAGCTGCTGTCGTTCTTGTCCAGGAATTCATCGTCCAACTCGTCGCCGTCTTCGTCAACGTCGAGGTAATCGTAATCGTAATCGTAATCGTAGTTGTAGTGAAGAGTTGGGGTTTGGCGCTGAGGATATAAAGGGTGTTTTTTTGATCGATTCAGAGAATAAGATTTTGGTGGGTACCTTGGATCGTCTTCAATGTAGTCCATTGCTTCTTCTACTTTTCCTTGTATCACCTAGTTGTACTTCATTAACCTTATAGTATTATCTGGGTAAGCAAAAGACACAACAGGCAACGAATTTGGGGATTGCTCTGGATATGGAAATGGTGGAGCTGAGGGTATCAACAAGAAGAAGAAACAAGTAACAACGAAACCAAGGAAGCCAATCACAATAGGGTCTATGGCAATTTCACCCTTCCACTACTTATATTTTCCATTCCCTACCATCATCAGATCGGAATTTTATACAATTTGTTTTGACTGCCTCAAGTTAAATTGCATCTAGCTAGTTTTTTTTTTTTTTTTTCCTTGTGTGTGTGATGAGAC
>Ga0307515_10005447_pt1 | contig 25792 bp, 23 predicted proteins | sample 17_EM_MG_FD_194513 | JGI IMG/M metagenome (GOLD analysis project Ga0307515, IMG submission 194513) | Populus trichocarpa ectomycorrhiza microbial communities from riparian zone in the Pacific Northwest, United States - 17_EM | ecosystem: Host-associated > Plants > Roots > Unclassified | place... | reverse complement strand
GCCACCGTCAACGAGATGACGGGCGAGACGATCAAGAGCATTCTCGAAGACGTTGCCGACAACCTCTTCAACCCCGACCCGTACTACCAGCAAGGTGGCGACATGGTGCGCGTGGGTGGCCTGGCCTACAGCTGCCAGCCGGGTGGGAAGATGGGCCAGCGCATCACCGACATGCGCCTCGGCGGCAAGCCCATCGAAGCCAGCCGCAAATACAAGGTGGCCGGTTGGGCGCCGGTGGCCGAAGAGGCCCGCCACGCGCCCGGGAACAAGCCGGTGTGGGACGTGGTCGAAGCTTGGCTCAAGTCGCAACCCGTTGGCCACGTGAAGCCGCGCCGCATCAACACGCCGACCCTGGTGGGCGTGGCGGGCAACAGTGGCATGTCCGAAGGCTGAGCAGGATCTGCTGCACCGCGCGACACTTCTCTCGTTGACGACAAGGAGACCCCCATGAACATCCGACAGTGGCTCGTTTGCGCGGCACTCACGCTCACCGCAGGGCTAGCCTGGGCCCAGGACAAGGTCGTCTACCACGTGAGCGACACCGATGCGCAAGCGTTGAGCGCGCTGCGCAACATACGCAACCACCTCGACACCGACTCCACCGCGAAGATCACCGTGGTGGCGCACGCGCAGGGGGTGGACTTCTTGATGGAAGGCGCCAAGGACAAGAACGGCAGCCCGTACGCCGGCCCTGTGTCGGCCCTGAAAAGCCGCGGCGTGAACTTCGAGATCTGCGAGATCACGCTCAAGACGCGCAACCTGAGCAAGGACGCGTTCATCCAGGAGGCCGATTTCGTGCCGTCCGGCGTCGTGCGAATCACCAAGCTGCAGTTGCAGGGCTACGCCTACATCCGGCCGTGATCGCACGAGGATGAGTCGGCTGAGCCTGTTGTTTGCGGCCTTTGCCTTGTCATGCACCTGCATGGCACGGGCCGACGAGCCGAGTCTGCACGCGACTCAGGTGGCGGATCGTGTCTGGGTCGCCCAAGGCGAGGCGGCCCTGGGTTCGTCCGCGAATCGCAATTTCATCTCGAACGCCGGGTTCATCGTTACCGACGATGGCGTTGTGGTGGTCGATGCGCTGGGGTCACCGGCCTTGGCCAATGAGTTGCTGGCCGAGATCAAGCGGGTCACGACCCAGCCTGTGCGCTACGTGATCGTGACCCACTACCACGCTGACCACATCTACGGCCTGCAGTCGTTCAAGGCCGCGGGGGCCACGGTGATCGCGCACAGCGCGGGGCGCGCCTACCTGAACTCCGACGCTGCGCAGAAGCGGCTGGAGGCCGGTCGGACGGAGCTCGCGCCCTGGATCGACCAGAACACCCGCCTTGTCGCCGCCGACCGCTGGCTCACCGATGAGCAGACCCAGCTGCGTGTCGGTACTTTCGACATCGTGATCCGGCATGTCGGGCCGGCGCACAGCCCCGAAGACCTGGTGGTGTTCGTGCCCCAACAGGGCGTGCTGTTCTCTGGTGATCTGTTCTTTCGGGGGCGAATTCCTTTTGTTGGCCAGGCCGACAGCCGGCTCTGGATCGCGTCGCTGGAGCGACTCATCGACTTCAAGCCGCGCCTGGTGATCCCTGGCCATGGCGCGGTGTCCACCGACCCGATGGCCGACCTGGTGTTGACGCGCGACTATCTGCTCCATCTGCGGCGCTCCATGAGCGAAGCAGCGCGCAACATGGAGCCTTTCGAAGAGGCTTATGCCCGCGCCGACTGGTCGCGCTACGAAGCGCTGCCGTTGTTTCGGGCCGCCAACCGCGCGAATGCCTACAACACCTATCTGCTGATGGAGCAGGAGAGCAGGTGACTGGGTTGCCGAATACACCCGCCGGCATACCGGGTACCCGTCATCCATCACTGGCTGCGAATAGACTACTTCATGAATAAGCTGAATGAAGCGAGTTCTGCCATGGAAGATCTCAGCAGCCAGGATCGTGTTTTCGAATCGGCCGCCGAGCTGTTCGCCGTGCTGGCGACCCCGGTGCGCCTGAAGATCATCAGCGCGGTCTGCCAGCAGGAGAAGAACGTCTCGGAACTGCTGGCGTTGATCAACACGACGCAGCCCAACATGTCGCAGCACCTCGCCACGCTTTACCGCAGCGGCGTGCTCGCCAAGCGGCGCGAGGGCACGCAGATCTACTACCGCCTGCAGAGCGAGCGGGTTGCGACGCTGTGCCGCGCGGTATGCACCCAAATGGCGATCGAGCTGGACAGCACCGACGAGGTCGAGGCATCGGATCGGTTGGTGCCGCTGGCCCATCGCTGAGCAGCGGCGGGGCCCCGGACGCTTAAGTCTTTTTTCGTGCCTTGAGCGCGCGCCCCAATGAGGCTTCGAGCGCTTCACGATTCACCGGCTTGACCAGGTACTCGAACGCCCCAAGGCTCATGGCCTTGAGAACGTCGATGTTGAGTTTGTCCCCGGTCAGGAGGATGACGCGGAAGGCCTTGGCAGCGATGTCTTCGCTGAGCCGGCGAACAACTTCGATGCCGGACATGTCCGGCAGGTGCATGTCGAGCAGTATCGCGTCGGGATGCTCGCTGCGGGCGCTGGTGACGCCTTCATCTCCGGTCTGGGCCCGGATGAGGCGCAAGTCGGGGTGGTCCGACAGGAGGGCTTCCACCACGGCAAAGCTGACGGGTTCGTCCTCGATGTACAAGACCGAGCCCTGCAGCGGTGCCGAGGCAGACATTTCAGTCGAAGGCGGTGTAGTCATGGTGCGCTCCACGAAGCCAGGCTGCAAGAGCAGATTCTTGCAGGAAAGCACCCACAAGTGCAGCGATTGCAGAATCGCCCCGACCCGCTGTGCCTAACGCTAGACATCAGCAGAAGCTAGAACCAGTAGTCAGCGACGCACTTTCCGTCCCGCGGCAAGTCGTCAAATGTGTCGAGCCCGTCGAAGTGGTCGATGGGTATCTGTGCCACCGCCCCAGGTCCGGCAAGACGCAGATTGACCGCGACGCGGCGGCGGCCTTCCTGATCCGTCTGTTGCGCGCGCCAGAAGGCCACGCAGCCGCACACGGGGCAGAAGTGGAACTCGATGGCCTTGCCTCTCAGGTAGGCCTGGGTCCTGCCGGAGACCTTGATGCCCTCATCTTCGTAGTCGTAGGCCCAGAGGACACCGTAGCGTCGGCACACCGTGCAGTTGCACGCCGTGGCTCCGTCGGGTTGGCCTTCAAACGTCCATTGAACTGCACCACAGTGACATGAACCTTGAATCATGGCTGTCCTGCCTCCATTGGATTGCATAACCAGGCGATTGAGAGGGCCATGATGTCACGTTGCCGTCACCTGGGCCAACTCAAGCCTGAAATGCATCGGCCGAAATATCGCCGATATTTGAGAGCGAAGACCACTGCACGAAACAGGTCGCAAGCAGGTTCACCGCTCGGCCAGCCTCCGGTCAGCTCAGAGACAGACGCGCCGTGAATGTCGTACCGGTCTCGTGCGCGGATGCCACCTGCAGCGTGCCGCCGTGCGCAACTGCTATCTCCCGCGCGATATAGAGGCCCAAGCCAAGCCCCGACGAGCCCCGGTTCCGTGGGTGCATGGGTTGCTTCTGCATCAACGGCTGGAAGAGCGTCGGCAGGTCCTCTGCCGGTATCGGGTCGCCTTCGTTGTGGACCGCGAGGGTCGCCATGCCGTCGACCTCGGCGACGGTCACCGTCACCGGTTGCTCCGCATCGCCGTGGATGATGGCGTTCGTGACGAGGTTGCTCAGCAGCTGCGAAAGACGTGAGCCGTCCCACGAGCCGCTGGGTGTGCTCTGCACCTCGACCTGCACGGTGGAGTTCGGGTGCGCCGCACGAAGCTCGTCGACCACGTCCTCGCAAAGGGAAGCCAGGTTCAGCGGTGTGCGAGCCAGGGGCAGCGCATCGCCGAGCAGCGTCTGGGTGAAGTCGAGCAGATCACCCACATAGCCGGCCATGCGGGTCGTGGACGCGACGATGCGTGTCGCAGCACGAAGCTCGCCGTCCTCCAGGCGGTCTGTGCGCAGCAAGTACTCCGCCGACATCCGTACCGCGCCAAGAGGGCCTCGCAGATCGTGGGCCAAGATGCCGATGAGCAAGTTGCGCGAGTCCTCCAGGCGCTTGGAGTACCAACCGATCGACTCCGTGAGGCCCTCGTCGACAGCCTCGCCGAAGCGCGTGAGTTCGTCGACTTGATCGACATCTTCGGCGCGCAGCTGCGCTGTCCACCGTCGGATGGCGGAGGCCCGCAACGCGCGGTACTCGGACAACATTTGCGGCAGCGTGAAGCCCTGCTGAAAGCGGTGCTGCGCATGCAAGCGGGCGGTCTTCATCACCCGCGAGAAAGACGCGTTGGTGGCGTGCCCTTCGGCTTTTTCGTGTTGAGACGATGGGCTTTGCCCGGTTGCCATGTCCGCCGCGATGGCCTGAAGAACGAGCTTCGCGTGGTCCCGCAGATCCTTCGAGGACAGATGCAGGGCCGCCTGACCGCTGGTTCGAGCAAAGGCCTCGAACTCGTCGACGATGGCGTCCAAATTGTGTTCAAGGAACTGAGCGAAGGCGGCCATGGATCTGAGTCGGGCGCTACACGAGGCTCGCTGAGCAAGCCTCTGTGCAACTCAACCGGCCGAGATCGGTCGAGTTCGTCTGGCTGCTGATCAGTCGATCAGGCAACTTGACGTGCGCGCCTGCCACGAACTTCCGCCACGTCAGTGACGCCATCGGCGACTTCTTGCGCCTGTTGAGCCAGCGCGTCTTGTCCCTGACGCATCGTCACCATCCAGCCCTGACTGACTTCGGTCAGGAACTCGGTGTAGTTCTTCAGCATTTCCTGCATCAGGTGAGTGAAGGCTCCAGACTGCATGAGCTTCATCGCAGACTCGGTGGCCTGCTGGAAAAACTGGCTCGCATTCGTGGTGGTTTGCGATGTGACCTCGGACGACGACGTGAACTGAGTGAGCAGATCCATGTTGGCCTGCGCCAGTTTCACGAAAGGCTGGGCTTGAATTTGCATGACGTTGTCTTGCATGGTGACTCCTTGTGGAAAACGCTGGTGGGGCGCGGGTGGGCGCGTGTGGGCGAACAGCGGGCGGTGTCCATCCGAGTAGCGGCTGCCACATCTTTGCGACTGCCGTGCACATTGCTGCCCACGCAGGGCAGAAGGACACCAAGCGGCAGCACATGATCCGCACTGCCGGGCGACGAATGTCTATGCAACTGCAAGACATGTCGACCCAGTATGGCAGTTCGCATAACCCTACGGATTGATTCTTGCAATAGAGCGCAACCCACCTGATTTCACCGCACGGCCCCAGAATCACCCCGATGAAAAAACGATTGCGAACCTCTGCCTGGGCCAAGGTGTTCGAGCGCAGCTTTGTGGCCATGACCCGCACAGCGACCCAGTCGGGGACGCGCGCCCTTAAGCGGGCGCTCAAGCCTGCCGTTGCCCGGCGCACCCCTCCACCGGGGGACGGGTCATGGATTCCGGGCGTCGCGATCGGCTCCACCGGTGCAAGGCGGTTCAGGCTCTACCGCCCGCCCGACGTGAAGATCGATGAGCGCTTGCCGCTGATGGTCATGCTGCACGGCTGCGATCAGGACGCGAACGCCTTCGCGGCCAGCACGCGCATGAACCGCATCGCGATGCGCGAGCGGTTCATGGTGCTCTACCCGGAACAGGACCGTCTGGCCAACGCCCGGGGCTGCTGGAACTGGTTTGACACCGGCACCGGACGCGCCTATGGGGAAGCGGCGCTGATCATGAAGGCCATTGACCAAGTGTGCCTGCTGCAACCGGTGGACAGAGTACGGGTGGCCGTCGCCGGATTGTCGGCGGGGGCGAGCATGGCGGCCTTGCTCGTGACCCGACACCCGGAGCGCTTCAAAGCGGTGGTGATGCATTCGGGCATCCCCCCGGGAACGGCGCATTCCACGTTGTCGGCGCTTGGTGCCATGCAGGGTCGTCGGCGCACCTTGCCACTCGCTGCGACGACGGTCACGATGGAAGCCAACTGGCCACCGCTGTTGGTGATCCACGGAGACGCCGACATCATCGTCTCGCCACACAACGGCCACGTTGCGGCGCAGGTCTGGGCCGATGCGGCAGGCGCCCGGCCCGGCCGAGCCCGCAGCATTCAGCGCGGCAAGCGCTACCCCATGTCAGTGACAGACTTCAAGCGCAAGGGCAACACGGTGGCGACTCTGGTGGCAGTGGGCGGATTGGCCCACGCCTGGAGCGGCGGTGCCGCGAACAAGCCTTTCAGTGACAAGCAAGGGCCAGACGCGTCACGCATGGTGTGGGCCTTCGTCGCCAAACAGTTCAGAGACTGACTCTGCCTACAGCCTAGGAACATGCGCGCAACTCGTCGTCCAGTTTCGGTACCGGCGCGCCGGCGCCGAACTTGGCTTCGTGGGCTTTGAGCAGCGCGTCGCTCTTGCGCAGGTAGCGGCAGGCTTCGGCCTTGTCGGCACGCACTGAGGCAGCGGACTGCCGCGGCGCTTCGGCCCGCGCCTTCAGTGCACTGGCCATGTTGTAGTACGCGAGGCCGTGGTCGCGCTGCGAGACCAGATTGGCGCGTGCTTCTTCAGGCACCTGGGCAAAGGCGTCGAGTGCCGCCTGGGCTGCTTCGACAGCGGCTTGCCATTGGCCGGCGGCCAGCAAGGTGTCGGCCAGTTCGCCGCTGAAGGTGCCGAGGTCGACGCGGAGCATCACGTTGCTGGGGTCCATGGCGACCATCGGCTTCAGCACGTCCACGGCCTGCCGGTGCGCTGCCACCGCTTCATCCATGCGCTTGAGCAGCATCAGGGCATAGCCGGAATGGTCGTAGACCACGGCCAGGTTGGCCTTCAGGATGGTGTTGTCGGGGTGTGTCTTCAGCAGACCGTTCAGCACCTGTGCGCTTCGGTCCAGGTCGACCAGCATCGCCGGCGCATCGCGCTCCGGCGTCGGCCCTTGAGCCAGGTGTTGGCTGCGCAGGCCGTACATGCTGGACAGGTTGCCTCCCGTCGACACGTCGTCGGGCTGGCTGGCATACAGACGCTCCAGCAAGGTGATGGCCTCGTCCACGGCAGGCCCGAATTCCTTGTCGTGGCCGGCGAACTGGTGGATCTGCGCGACAGCCCCCAGCAAGGTGGCCAACTGGCGCTGGCCGGATGGGTTGTTCGGGTCGACTTCCAATTGGCGGCGCGCCACGGCGATGCCCTGCTCGGCGCGCTGGGCGGCAGCGTCGAGTTCGCCTTGCGACGCCAGCAGCAGCGCCAGCACCCGAGCCGTGCGGGCCGTCTCGAGGCGCACCGCCTCCGCCGTCTTGGGTGGCAGCTCGTTGGTCGGCAAAGGCTCCAACAGTGCCAGGCCGCGCTCGTAGCTGGCTCGTGCGCCCTTGGGGTCACCCAGGTTGGAGGCCATGGGCCCGCCCTGGATGTCGCCGATCTGGCGGTAGCCGGTGGCCAGCTCGACTTTCAGCTGGGCATCGCCTTGCGCCTCGGCGCCCAGCCGCTCCAGGTAGGTCAACGCGTTCTTCACGATGAGCTGCCGCGCCGGCGTGGAGCCTGGCAGTTGCTCGATGGCCTGATGCACATCGAACACCAGCATGTTCGCCAGGGCCCGCACGCTGGCGAAATGTTCTTCGGCGCGCTCCTTCTGCCGCTTGGCCTCGATGCCCTCGTAGGCGGCCAAGCCCAGGCCCGCGACAACGGCCAGGTTGGCCACCAGCGCGGCGCCCATGGCGGCGCGGTGGCGCAGCACGAAGCGGCCGGCGCGGTAGCTCCAGGCCCCGCGGCGTGCCTGCACGGGCAGGCCTTCGAGGTGGCGGAACAAATCGTCGGACAGCTGCTCGGCACTCGCATAGCGGCGCACAGACTGCTTGCGCAACGCCATCAGCACGACGGCGTCGAGGTCCCCCTTCAATCGTTGGCGCAACGCCCGGTTGCCAGGCACCGCCATGCTCGGCGGCACCGGCTCGTCGTGGCAGATGGCCTGGCTCAACGCAAAGTCACTGCTGGCGGTGCCGCCCGCGTAGGGGCTGGTTTCTGTCAGCAGGCGGTGCAGCACGACGCCGAGCGAATACACATCGCTGGTCGGCGTGACCTGCTGCCCCAGCACCTGCTCGGGGCTGGCGTAAGCGAGCGTCATGACGCGCTGACGCGTGGCCGTGGCCACCTCCACATCGCCTGGCAGGTTCAGCCGCTTGGCGATGCCGAAGTCCACCAGCTTGACCGCGCCTTCGTCGGTGACCAGGATGTTGGCAGGCTTCAGGTCGCGGTGCACCACGCCCTTCTGGTGCGCGTAATGCACCACCGCGCAGACGGTGCGAAAGAGCTTCAGCCGCGCCGGCACATCGAGGCCTTGGCGCTGGGCGTACACATCGATCGGCGCACCCACCACGCGCTCCATCACGAAGTAGGGCACGCCTTCTTCGGTGATGCCGCCGTCGAGCACCTTGGCGAGGTTGGGGTGGTCCAGGCTGGCCAGGATCTGCCGCTCGGCCTTGAAGCGGTCGACAAACGTCGGGTCGAACTGGCCTTCGCGCATCAGCTTGATCGCGACTTGCTGCTCGTACTGGCCATCGGCGCGTTCGGCCAGATAGACCTGGCCCATGCCGCCCTGGGCGATCAGCGAGACCAGCCTGAAGGCGCCCAGTCGTCGCCCGAGCCAGGGCCGCGTCAGCTGCGCGTCGAGCGCATCCAACGCGTCGAGTGCGAGTTCAGCGGGCGCTGCGTCCAGCAGGCTGCGCGACGGCTCGGCCGCCTTCAGCAGGGTATCCAACTCGGCCAACAGCTCAGCGTCACCGTCGGCTTGCTCGGCCACGTAGGCGCGGCGCTGGTCCACCGGCTGCTCGAGTGCATCGGCAAGCAAACGTTTGATCAGTTGCCAGCGGTCTGCCGGTAGCGGAGCGTTCATGTCACAACGTCCTTTGCGATGCGCGAGGCGTGCGATTCACGCACAGCGTTCGGCCTGCCGCAAGGCTCAAGTGACGTCTCTACGAATACTCGTAGCGCTCGCTGAGTCTCCTGTCTAACTTCTGAATGGGTGGCCATGTCGGCCGCATCACGAGGTGCCCCGAGAACAGCTCGGGGCACCGGCTCGACGGCAGCGACAGGTCGATCAAGACCGGCCTGTCCTGCGGTCCGATCAGGGGCGGTTCACAGCGCTCCAGGCCGATGCCACGGCCTTCGATTCAGCGGAGTTCGCGCCATACAGGTCGTCCGATGCCTTGATGGTGCTGGCGCGCGCCTTCGCAAAGGTCTCGTTCGACGTCATGTGGACCGTCAACGCCCGGTACCAGATCTTCTCGGCCTTGGCGCGGCCGATGCCATTGACCGTGCCGCTGCCCGTCGCCTTTTTGGTGTTGCCGGAGACGCAGGTCTTCGAGGGCGAACCGTTGGTGGTGCCTTCGGCCAGCAGGTAGAAGAAGTGGTTGGCGACACCCGAAGAGCCGTGCACGTCGAGATTCCCGACGCCGCTGTAGTAGCAGTCGGCCGAATAGCCGTCGCTGTTGGGGCTGATCATGTTTCGGGTGTAGGGCTTGTCAAAGTTTTCGCCCAGCAGGTAATCCGGTTTGTCAGTGGGGCTGTTGGCGTAAAACTCGACCATCGTGCCAAAGATGTCGGACGTCCCTTCATTCAGGCCGCCCGATTCACCGCGGTAGACGAGCTTCGCGGTCCGCGATGTCACGCCATGGGTCATTTCATGGCCGGACACATCCAGCGCCACCAGCGGGCTCATGCGGTTGCCGTCGCCGAAGGTCATGCAGAAACACCTGTCGTCCCAGAAGGCGTTGTCGTAGTTGCGGCCGTAGTGCACGCGTGACCGGGCACCGTTTCCGTCATCGGCAATACCTTTGCGGCCGTGCACCTTCAAGAAATAGTCCCAGGTCATGTTCTGACCATAAGCAGCGTCAGCAGCCACGGTTTCGTTGTTCGACTCCGTCCCATTGCCCCAGACGTTGTCGGAGGCCGAAAACAAGGTTTCGTTCGACGAGCCGTTCTTCATGTCCATGACCTTGTGCTTGCCGCGGGTCATGTCCTGGAGCGTGTATTTGCCATTCTTCTTGACGTCATGCAGTGGCACCGTGCCCGAGTAGAGCGTCTTGCCCGACCCGACATCGTCGGCGGTCATGATGTCGTCCCACTGGTCCAGGATGCTGGCGGAAGAGGCGTCGACGATCATGTGCGCACGGCTCGGTGTGCCGTCGGCTTGCGTACCTGACACGACAACGTCCCAGGCCAGGCGAGGGTGGTCGCCCATCGCATAAACCGCCAACTGCAGCATGTCGACTTGGCCCTCCGCGTGCGGATAGGCCTTCAAGGCATGCACCGTGGCATCGCGCGACGCCAGCGTTGGCAGCACGTTGACTGCCAACGCCTCGTTCATCGTGCTCGAGAAATCCTTCAAGCCGCCCGGGGCAAAGCTGTGCACCACCACGTCACCGCCCAGGACGGGCAGGTTCTTGTAGAAGCGATCGAAGCGAACATGCTCCATGCCGTCTGCGTCGACGATCAAGTCACGGGCCACATAGCGATCATTCGACGAGGCTTCGGCCGTCACGCCACTTTGAATTCCCAGATTCTTCAGTGCCCGCGCAACGGCCGGGTGATCGGGGGATGGTTTACCCGCGGCAGCCGGTGGAGCGACAACGACCGTCAAAACTGCGACGGCGGCCGCAGAAATCAATGACATCTTGAACATGTTCCGTCTCCTAAAGTAGGTTATTTACGGCGCAGAGGCCGGTGCCGATGGGCACGCGAGCCACTGTGGGCGTGGAGCCGGAGGCGCGTATGAATGAGCCGTATATTTGTGAATCGGCTGTATGCAAAGCATTTCCGGGTGTGACGCCTGTTTCAGCGCCGGCGGGAACGCTTTGTGCCGTTCCTGGGGGCTGACGTTGCCTTCGGCGCCCGGCCCGTTGGCGTACAGACGAAATTTGGAGGTTGCCGACGACATCGGTGCCTAGGGATTCAGCATCAGACGGCTGCTCACTAACATTGCTTCCAAGTTACGTCAGATGGACAGGTCCCACTCCATGCAGAGCTCGATTCAACATGGCCATGCTTGGTCATTGCGCACTGGCCGTCGCGCCGCCATGCAACTGATGGCCGCCGTCGCGTTGGCCGGTTGCGGGGGGTCCAGCGCGCCTGATCCCGAGGCGCAGGCACTGGAGGACCAGGTCACCGAAGTTGACGCCGCGCCGGTCGACTATGGCGCGGGCCCGGTGGCAGGCACGGACGACCAGGGGCAGGGTGCCCGCGCGTCAGCCCTGAGCGAGCAGCGAGCCCAGGCGATCACCGTGCCAAACGGCCCCCCGGACGCCCACTTGAAGGGCGTGTTCGGTGAAGCCTTCAGCTGGCCCCTCATTCCACTGCACACCATCTTGCTGCCCGATGGCCGTGTGCTCAGCTATGGCAGCAAGCCCAACGGCGGCCAAAGCGGGCTGATGCACTATGCCCTGTGGGACCCGGCGCTGGGCACGGGCACCGAATCGAAGCTGCTGCTGCCCAACACCACCGGCACCGACATCTTCTGCGCCGGCCAGGCGCTGTTGCCCAGCAGCGGCAACGTGCTGCTGGTCGGTGGCGACCGCATCGTCAACGGCAAGCGCAACTACGCGAACAACGACGTCAACCTCTTCACGCCGGCCGACAACAAGCTGACGAAGCAGACGCAGTCGATGGCGTTCCAGCGCTGGTACGCCACGCTGGTGACGACGGCGGCCGGCGAGCAGGCGGTGATCGGTGGCCGCATCGACATGCTGTTCGAAGGCAATGCCCAGTACCCACCGACGGCCGACACCTACGCGAGCACCCCGGAGGTGTACAGCGCCACGAGCGGCTGGCGCACGCTGACGACCGCCACCAACGAGTGGGCCTACGGCTCGAAGGTCCAGGCCTGGAACTATCCAAAGGCCTGGTGGTCGCCGCAAGGCAAGGTGCTCGTCTTCACCGTCAAGGGTGAGTTCTTTGCGCTTGACGTCGCCGGCACCGGCAGCGTGGCCAAGGTGCCGGGTGTTTTGCCGCTGGGCGCTTACAACCTGCCGGCCGCGATGTACCAGCCGGGCAAGATCCTGTCGGTGCGGGCCGCCACCAAAGCGGTGGTGGTCGACATCAACAACACCACGCCGGTGGTCACGCCCACGGCGTCCTTGTCGGCCGATCGTCGCTTCGGCAACACCACCATCCTGGCCGACGGCAAGGTTTGGGCCAATGGCGGCTCGTCCACCGGCAACGACCTGGTCGGCGCGCGCTACGACTCGGAGACCTGGAACCCGGCCACCGGCACCTGGACGCTGGGCGCCACGGCCACCAAGGCGCGGCTGTACCACAGCGTCTCGATGCTGATGCCCGACGGTTCGGTGCTCACTGGCGGCGGCGGTGCGCCGGGCCCGGTGACACAGCTCAATGCGGAAATCTACTTCCCGCCGTACCTGTACAAGACCGATGGCTCCGGCCAGCCGGCGGTTCGCCCGGTCATCGCAACGGCGCCGAGTGCGGCCGCATGGGGCCAGGCCGTGGCGGTGACCATGTCCGATACGAGCGCAGTGGCGCGCATGGCCTTGGTGCGCTTTGGCGCGGTGACGCATGACTTCAGCAACGAGCAGCGCTTCCAGGATGTGGGCTTCACCCAGAACGGCACGAATCTGACGGTCACCATGCCGGCCTCGGCCAACTACGCACCGCCGGGCTTCTACATGCTGTTCGCGCTGGACGCACAAGGCGTGCCGTCGCAGGCCAAGATCGTGCGCCTGGGTGCGTGAGCTGACCACGCGCCGACGGAGGCCGGTTTAATAAGGCAGCCGGGCTGCATGGCGAACAGCGTCAGACTTTCGCGTTGTTCGCGTGTTGGAAAATGCAGCCCGCGATGCCCACCCGCAAGGCTGCCCGACACCACCACCACGTCTACGTGGTGGAGCTGTCTGACCGTGTGTGGAACGTGCCGGCGTATCGCAAGGCCAACCCCGAGCACATTCTTGGCAAGCCCTTGGTCTACGTCGGCATGACCGGACTCGACCCCGACCTGCGCTTCGATCGGCACAAGGCCGGCATCCAGGCCAACCGCTACGTGCTGGAGTACGGCCTTCGACTGATGCCGGAGCTCTACGAGGTCTACAACCCGATGCCCTACGAGGCGGCACGGGAGATGGAAGTGGAACTGGCCATCGGCTTGCGAGAGGCAGGCTACGGCGTCTGGCAGGCCTGACCCAAAGGGTCTTGTCGCCTCACGTCTTCAGCGCGCCAAGCTCGGGTAAGTGAAACCCACGAAGTGGATGGCGTTCAACATGAAGTGCGCCAGGATTGCACTCTCGATGGTGCGCGAACGCGCGTAGGCCGTCGCGTAGCCGATGCCGGCGATCGTCGCCACCACGACCACGGCCACCCCGCCTGCGGCATGGGCGAGGCCGAACAAGATCGCCGACAGCGCCACGGAGCCGTAGGCGGCCCACTTGCCATCACCCAGTGCGGTGGCCACGCGTTCCTGGATCACGCCTCTGAAGAAGGCCTCTTCAGCCACGCAGGTGAAAAGCAGGTTGACCGACAGAAACACCCAGAACCGCTCGGGCAGCTTCACATCTGGTGCAACAGCACCGGCTGCCACGCCCACACCGAGTGTCACAGCGGCCCCGACCACGCCGATCAGCGCGGCTGAGCCGACCCGCTTCCTCGCGTCCGGCCGGTCATTCAGCCGGCGACAGAAGAACGCCAGCAGCAACAAGCCGACAGCGCCCTTGTCGAAGTTGGCGTACTGCGTGAACGGCGTGGCGTTGGCGGTGAAGCGAACTGCGTCAAAGACCTTTGGGTTGTTGAAGCCAGGCAGCGCGTGAACCGAGAGTGCCAGAGACAGCGCCAGCACGACGAGCGTCAGGACGGTGCGAGCCGCGCCATTGGCTCTCTGCGCGGCGTAGCAAAGGCCAGCGAGCACGCCAAGCGCACCCACCGCCGGCCAGGCAAGAACACCGGCCAGCAGACCGGCCACCATCGACGCTGCGAACAAGACCGGCCACACCGCGATCGCGCGGCCGGAAAGACTAAAAGCCGGAAGCCAGACCGCACAAATGGCCAGGCCCAGAAGAACGTAGGTCGCCACCAAGATAGAGATCTCCCAGATGCAGGCGGATCCAGAACCGGATCCTTCGAGTGACTGCGCCGCCCAACCAACCCCATCAGGTCTCGAGGACGCGAGGGGCGATTGTTCCTCATGTAACGCGCTAGTTGCTCGCCACTGCGGTTTCGACCATTTTGCGTCGATGCTGGAGGATCAAATTTTGGCCCTGCGAGGTGACCGCGGAAGCACTGCGCGGCGAGCCAGCTGAGCCAGCTTCACGCCAGGCCCGCACGAGCGCGTGGTCACGCTGGGCGCCAGCCGATGAAGAGGGCTAGAGTGGCGGGGGCCGTTCGCCGGCCGTCGCCACCTTGGAGCTGCCATGAAGACTGCAACCCTTGCACTGCTCATCGCCAGCGGCAGCCTCGCTGCGCATGCCGATACCTGTGTCACCGAGGCAGCAGGGAAGGGCTTCTCCGAAGCGGCAAAGGTCAGCTTCCTGACCAAGTGCACGCGCGACACCGTCGCAGCGTCGAAGACCGTTTGCGATGCGCAGGCTGACGAACGGAAGCTTGCCGGTGCCGCGAGATCCACCTTCACGCAGAAGTGCGTCGCCGACATGACGCCGGATGTTCAGGCGACCTGCAACGCCATGGCCGACGATCAGAAGATGGTCGGGGTCGCCCGCGCCAGCCACGTGAACAAATGCGTGAAGGACTTTGTCGGGCGGTAAGCGTCCGCCCTCGGCCGCCGCGCTGGCGCCACACTTTGCGCCGTCGGTGATGCCGACCATGCCTGAAGCAAGCAGTGAGAGGTGGGTCCTCGACAGCCACAAGACCGCGGCCGGTCTCGGACCCACGTGCTTTTACTTCACGGCATGCTCTTCTTCCAGGCTGCTGCTCGGAAGAAATGTGCTGCCCTGGGTGGGCAGGTAGCGCGCCGTGACCTTCACCATGCCCGGGCGGGCGAAGGACGTGACCCACTGTGCCGTGCCCTTCTTGTTCAAGGCGACGGGTGTACCCACGTCCTCACCATTGACGGCGAACTGCACATAACCGGTCGGCACCCGTGGCTTGCCGCTGGTCGCGCTGATGGCAACCTTCGCCGAGAAGGTCGCGGCCTCGCCCGGCAGCGTCGGGTCCTTGGCGTCGATGATGGCGGTGGTCGTCGCCCCGGCGATGATCTGCTGAGCCAGTTCGTAGGTCTTGACCAGCCCCGGCTCGCCAGTGACCCGGACGTCGAAGACGCAATTCGCATTGGCGTCCTTGCCGGTGACGGGACGGCACAGTTCGACCGCAGTCGGCTTGTCGAGCGGCTTGGCGGGGACGTCGTCCGAGCCAGCAATGAGACACGGCGGCGACTCTAGGGGCCAGGCGTCGAAGGTGAAGGTGTGGGTCGACGTGCCCGGCGCATAGTCGAACAGGCTGCTCGCGTCGCTCACCCGCCAGGCGTCGGCGAAGGTTTCGTTGAGGTCGACATAACGGTCATGCAGTGCGACAGGCCGCAGGCCGAGCGAGCTGCCATCGGGCAGGGCAGGCAGCCAGCTCCCCGGCTTGATCACGCCGAGGATGCCTTCATTGGCCGGCGTGCGAAGCACTTTCACCGTCAGGTACCACTTCGCCTGCGAAGCCCACCAGTTCTGGACCACGCTCAAGACCGTGCCGTTCGGGAAATTGATCTCGATGCCATCCCCGACCGGCGCCTTCACGACGCGGCCGCCCGGCGGCAGGTTGATGCCCTGCGTGCCGAGCGTCGTCAGCACGCCGTCCAGACGCAGCTGCATGCCACCCGAATCGGGGATGGGGTTCGGCTGGTAAGTCACCCGGTGAGACCCCACGCGGGCCGCCACCGCGGTGTTGAGGCTGACGCAGGAAGCCAGGCCCGAGTACGCGCTGACCGGTGGGTTCATGGTCGTCTGCACGGGCGTCTGGCGCGTCTGGATCTCCATGCCATTGCCTTCGCGCAGCGCCACGAACTCACCAGCACTCTGGAAGTCGTAGTGAAAGCCATCCACCGTGGTGAGGTGAGGGTCACCATCGGTCGCGCCATCGGCCACCGAGCCGTAGTGCAGCAGCTCATTCGGTGATCCGAACGGCAGGCCGATGAGGCCCGGCCAACCCGCGGTCGTCGAGATGTCGTTGTCGTTCGTGTGCAGCTGGGTCCACACCATCGCCGGCGTGTCCAGCGGATGGGTCTGCAAGTAGCGCGCGACCACGCCCGCCACGTGCGGCGCAGCCATCGAGGTGCCGCTGATGGTGTTGGTGGCGACGTCGCTGGTATTCCAGTCCGAGGTGATGTTGACACCAGGGGCGTAGAGGTCCAGGCACGGTCCATAGTTCGAGAAGGCGGCCACGACGTCGTTGGTCGGGTCGGTGGCGCCCACGGTGAAAGCCGAAGGCTCCATGGCCGGCGAGAAGCTGCAAGCGTTGGAAGACGAGTTGCCGGCCGCAATCGTGTAGACCACCCCGCTGGCCACCGAGTTGGCAACCGCCGTGTTGAGCGAAGGCACGACCGCCGCGACGCCCAGGCTCATGTTGGCCACCGCCGGGTGGACCGCGTTGAGGGTCACCCAGTCCACCCCGGCAATGACGCCGGACACCGTGCCCGACCCGCTGCAGTCCAGCACCCGCACGGCATGCAGGTTGACCAGCTTGGCAATGCCATAGGTCGTGCCGCCGACCGTGCCGGCCACATGCGTGCCGTGGCCGTGGCAGTCGTTCGCGTCGGGGGCGACGGCGGTGAAATCAAGGGTCGCGCGGCCGCCCAGGTCGGTGTGGGTGGCGCGGATGCCGGTGTCGATGACGTACGCATGCACGCCGGTGCCTGTCTCGCTGTAGGTGTAGCGGTTGTCCAGCGCCAGCAGGCGCTCGCTCGTCCTGTCCAGGCCGGTGGGTGGGCTGAGCTGGACGGTGTGGAGCGACACCACTTGGTCGGCATCGATGTAGTCGACCTTCGGGTTGGCGCGCATCGCCTCCAGCGCAGGCGGCGGCAGCATGGCGCTGAACCCCACCAAGGCTTTGGTGTAGGTGAACCCGATGGTGCCGCCGTTTCTTCTGGCCGTCTTCTGGGCCGCCTTGACGTCACTGTCGGTCGAGCCGGACTTGAAGACCACGATGTACTGGTCTTGAAGCGCTTCCGCGCTCCGCTGGCCGACCACCGGCGCGAGGCGCACCTGAGAGCGGGACTGTGTCTGTGCGGGTTTTGCGTTAGCCTGTGCCGGCGAGCCGGCAGCCTGCGCGGCGACCGTGATGGAGCCGAGCGCCATGAAGCAGGCGACGGCCAGAGCCACGCGCGAACGAGCGGCGACGAATCGACATTGAGAGAGAGCAGCCATTTCTTCTTACCTCCTCTACCCAGCGGGTGAATGCCTGAAGTCCAGGCGGACGGAGGTAAGAACGTGGTGGGCGGCCCAAATCCGGACATGGCTCTGCCCAAAATTTCGGATTCACGCTTGAGGAGGGCCCGCAAAACCCCGGGCCGACACGCGTTGCCTTACCTGAAGATGGTGGGGTACTGTCGCTGGTACCAGTCGGCAATCTGGTCGTGCCCGAGCGCGAAGAACTCCTTCAGACGCGGCACGAGCAGGAATCCGAGTACGCAGGTCGCCATGAGGGCGCCCCAAAGGGCATACACGGCGGTGACGCTCATGTGCCCGAGCGCCACGCCCACCAGCGCAGGGCCGATCGCGCCCGCGACCTGCGTTGTCATCGACCCGGCAGCATGCATTCGAACCCGATAGGCCTTCGGGATCGCGAGCGCGCGATGCGTTGCACCCACGAGCCCCATGGACGCATTGCAGAACCCTGTCACCACCAAACCGGCAATCATGACGTAGCCGGAAGACGCGAGACCGACAAACACAATGGCTGCGCCCTCAAGAAACCCCAGACCCACACGTACTCGATAGCGACCGAACCGGTCGACCAGCATTTGAGATCCGAAGACGCTGCCCATCAACACGCCAACGGACAGCGCTCCAAGGCAGGCGCCGAGCCAGTCGCCCTGTAGACCCATTGCGCTCACCTTGATCGGAATGAGCAGCCCGACGGCCGGGCCCTGAAAGATCCACACCGCAAAGTTCACGATCGTCCAGCCGCGCTCCATGGGCACCAGCCATTTCGCTGCCAGGCCCGCTTGAAGGTCTCGCCACCAGGCGCCGACAGATTTGTCGGACCTCGGATTGGGGGTCGACCGTGGAATGCGTGTGGCCACGAGCATGGCGAAGAGAAGCAGGATGCACAGAAGCGACAGAGCCCCGGTGATCCCGACCCAGCTGACGGCGCCCCCTGCCAGCACCGGACCGAGGATGCCGCCGGTCGCCTGGGTCGTCTTGCGTATGCGGATGGCCACCGGCAGTTGAGCTTGTGGCGTCAATTCGGCAAGGACGGTTTCACGCGCCGGGCCTACGAACGATCTTGAGAACACCTGAACGAGTGCCGGCGCAAACAGCAATCCAAGGTGAAACACACCGGCGTACGAAAGCGCGCACTGAGCGGCCGTCGTGACACACAGGCAGGCGAGCCCCCAGCTGATCTGCCTGCTCTTGCAGATCTGGTCGCCAAGGGGGGAAACGGCTGGCGCGACGAGGAACGTGGCTATCGCCAGGGCGACGCTAAAGACAGCGATGGCCTTCGCGCCGCCCGAGATGGTGATCCACCACGGAATGATGACCGTTGCACTCAACTCTGAGACAACCACGAGGAAGTCGGTCAGAAGAATGGTCTTGAGGGCCCTGTTGGATGCAAGGAGATCACGAACGTCTGCGGAAACAAGGCTGCGCATGCTCGCTGTGGAAGTTGATCGGGTCCATCGACCAGATCGAGTATCTGAAGGCCAGCGTGCGCGCCAGGGTCGAGCATGCGTTCTGGGTGGTCATATGCCCGTTCGGGCATATGAAAGTTCGCTACCGCGGGCCATCCCGCGGAGCGTCATCCGCGCGTCAGTCCGGTGTCAGTCCGGTTGGGGTGAAGCCGGTGCCGTGACAGTCGGCTGGTAGGGGAAGGCGCCAATGAACCGCGGGAGCTTCGGGTTCATTCTGCCGCGAAAGCCCAGCCGCTTGGACAAGCTGGGGTGCCCGCCGCTGGCCGCGAGACTGTCCGGTGACGAAGGCTTCATCACATAGCCGTTGCCGGCGGCTGGAACGCTGACCGATGGGTCGGCGTTCTTGCCGTGAACGTCGAATTGCGCAGCTTGCGCAGCGGCCAGCGTTGCATATGCCGGGCTGTAGGTGAGGGCATGGTCGGTCCGGTCGCTGTAGCAGATGTTATGGTCGAACACCTTGAAGCTCGAGCGGATCAGGCCGGTGGTGTCGAAGCACTTCGCCTGCGCGCTGGCGTTTGGCGCGAAGTAGACCAGGTTGTTCGCCACCTTGTGGCCGCTACCGACCGACCGCATGATGATGCCGGTGTTGTAGGCGCTGCTGCCGCTGATGTAGATCGAGTTGTTGCGCACCGTCACGTTGGTGTCGACCGCATCTTCGCCACCACTGTTGCCGGAGGGCATGACGACGCCCTGCACCGTCAGCGTGGGCGAGGCCGTCCAGGCGACGACGTTGTCCTCGACGACGCAGAACGGGCACGAGCCGATGTCGATGGCATTCGAGCCGACGTTGACGATCTGGTTTCCGCGCACGACAGAGCCCGCATAACTTTCCACAAGGCCGGGGTTGCCCGGTGCGATCTGGATGCCATAACAACCGCCGCCTGCGCCGGAGCTCTCGTCGATCAGGTTGTTCTCGATCACCAGGTCATCGGTCGAGTTGTGCACCACCAGCGGAACGCCCTGGCAGGTGCCCTGCACGCCGCAAGCGTAGTTGGTACGGGGGCCGCAGACGGCCGAGCGCGTCAGCGTATTGCCACGCACGATGGCGCCGTGGAAGTCTGGTGATGAGAGGTAGATGTTGTGGTTCCTGAGCAGGGGGTTGGAGTAAAAGCCGTTGTTGTCGAAGCGGTTGCCCTCCAGCAGCAGGAAGGGGCCGCCACCGAACAGCCCATGCTCGCCGTTGTCGTGGATGAAGGAGTTGCGCAGCGTCAGCCGGGCCGTCGTGGCACCAGGTGCATTGCCCGTGCCCGGGTACACGCCGATGCCGAATTCGCTGAAGTCAACGTTCTCGATCAGCACGTCGCTGACGTCGTTGTAGGTGAATACGCCGCTCGAACTGGTGCCGGCGCCCGGACCCACGCACTTGATGTTCTTGAAGGTGAAGCCTTCCTTGTGCACTGGCGTCATGCCGCCGTTGGTGATGACAAGACAGCCGCTCTCGGCTCCGGTGAGGGTGATCAGGGGTTTGGCGGTGCCCTCGTATCCGGCCGGCTTGTAGTCGGCAATGACGATGTGGTTGGCCGCCGTACCTTTGGTGTTGCCGGTCGCAAAAGCGTCGGCGGCAGAACGCCATGAGCCGTTGCGGGCCAACAGCAGCTTGTCGCCGCCGACCACCGTATCGACCAGCGAACGCGCCGGCAGGAGTTGCTTGGGCTTGTCGGGCGACAGGCCGTCGTTGGCTTCGCTGCCCGGGTGGCAGCCGACATCGGCACCGGCCTGGCAGTCCGAGAAGTAGTAGGTTGTGGCCTGCGCCGGCAAGGCGGCTAGTGACATCAACACCAACGCCAGCAGCGCTCTCATCAAGCAGGCTCCATCGAATGTTCGTTGCTGCATGGGCTGCGTTGTGACGCAGCGAAGACTTGTCGGCATGGTTCTCCCTTGTCCAAACGTTGTCGGACGTTGCGCCGCGCTCGCAAGGAATCGACCCATGGCGTGAGGAGGGTGCGGCACGGCAAACGGCGGATTCTGGTGACCCGCTAGCGTCAGTGCACTACGCGAACTAGGGAGACTTGTCGCCTTCACGGTGCATAGGTGTAACTCTTGCGTTAGGCCGTGTTAGGCGGGCGAAGTCTGCTTCACAACTGCTCAATGATCGTGTGCTCAATGACGACGTTCGCGGGGGAGTCAAAAGCCAGCTCAAGGACCTGAGGTTCTCCGACCATCTGGGCACCACGTTGCGCAGCTTCTTCGCGGGCCCAAGCGCCAGTCCCGCCGCTTTCTTCCAGATCCGTCAGAGTTTCCCAGCACGAGACACCGACGATGCGACCGCGGTCGCGGCTGACGTAGGCGGTGTACCGGAGGAAGCCCTTGTGCTTGGAGAAGGCCGGGACGACCGTGTCTTGGAACAACGAGATCACTTGATCGAGTTGTTCAGGCGGCACATCAAACGTTCCGATTCGGGCGTACATGGACTCTCCTGATGGAGGGGTGACAGTTTTCGGGTGTGTGGCGCCACGTGGCGCCAAGTGGCATCAGCAGTCGGCGCCAGCGCGCGCAACGAATTCGACATCGAAGTCGCTGCATTCCACCTCGTCGGGTGGCTCCCAAAGGCGGCTTGCCATCTCGAACACAGGGTCCGAGACCAGCATCGCAAACGTCGCCCCCTTCTCCTTGTTCCGGTGCCGAACCCGCTCTTGCCGAATTTCATGCGGAGCGTCGAGAACTTGCACCAGCAGGTCGAAGCCTTCATCTTGGACTTGGTGACAGAACGCCACTCGCCCTGGGCGCTGAATAAGACCGAGCTCAAGGTAAACGTCCTGGCCAGCGGCGAGGATTCGCCGGCTGTGGCGCCAGATGAGGCCAAGAAGCCGCTCCTTTCTCTGCAGGTACCAGGGAACGAAGTCGTCGGCGGGTCGATCGGGGCTGAACAGCGTTGCGAACCACTCGTCGAGTGCAATGTGAACGCCACGGTGTTGGAGCGCCAGCGCGGATGCGAATGTGGACTTTCCGGCCCCGACGGGACCCTCGATCAGGTGGACTTTCGGCATAGGTGGAGCAAGGGGCATGCGAAGGTTAACGTTGTAGTGACGCGGCAGACTTCAACTGAAGTCCAAGGACTCGCGCGCTTCGGATTCATCTTGCCCGAACTGCGCGGCCTGCACAGCGGCCAGCGTCGCATACACGGGCTGTGGACCAGGGCATGGTCACCGGAGAACGTGCTGCTGAAAGTTAGGCATTCCTTAAGGTTCCGCGGCCGACACTCAGGCCATGCGCCTGCTGATGATTGAAGACGACCTGGACCTCGGGCGCGCTCTGCAACAAGCCCTGAGGGCCGAAGGCATCAGCAGCCAATGGCTGCGCCGGGCGGCCGATGCTCCGCTGCTGCTCAACGATCCGTCGATCGATTGCGTGTTGCTCGACCTGTCATTGCCCGATGGCAGCGGTTTCGAGCTTCTGCAGCGTTGGCGCAGCGCGGGAGGCGTGGTGCCGATCATCATCATCACTGCACGCTCTGCGCTGGAGAACAGGCTGCTCGGGCTGGATGGTGGCGCCGATGACTTCATCGTCAAGCCCTTTGCCACCGCCGAACTGGTGTCGCGCATCCGTGCTGTGTTGCGCCGCCATGCCCAACAGGCGAGCGAGGTCTGGACCGTCGGCGACCTGCAGATCGATCCGCGGCGCTACCTGGCGCGGCTGGGCGGCGAGCCGCTCGAGCTTTCGCCGCGCGAGTTCCGGTTGCTGTGGGAGTTGAGCCGCGAAGCGGGCGCCGTGGTTCCCAAGGGCACGCTTTCGCAGCGGCTGGAACCCCTGGGCGACCCGGTGGACTTTGTTGCCATCGAGGTCCACGTGTCGAATCTGCGGCGAAAGATTGGCGCCCAGCGCATCCGGACCGTCCGGGGCGTTGGCTATGTGTTGGCGATGTGATCAGGGTGTTTGATCGTCGGCGGCATTCAGAAGAATTCGCCCGAGGCCAGCACCTGCGCAAAAGCTACAGGGCGTGGCCTTCTTGACGGTGATCGTTAGCGTGCCGGACTGGGCGTCGTTGAACGCATACGATGGGTAGCTGCCGGAAGCGATGTAGTACGTGTCTCCGCGCACCAGCGTTCTCGGCAGGGCCGAATACGCGCTGGTCCAATCGGAGCCGTTTTGAGCGTCGGTGGCGCCGGCCCGGACATAGTGCGTGGCGGCCTGTGCCGGCAAGGCGGCGAGCGACATCAGAAAGAACACCAGCAACGCTTTCATCATCAAGGCTCCATTGAATGAGGGGGAATGCTCAAGCGAGCAGGCGGTCACTGTGAAACCACCTTGCTGTTGTACTGAAGCTCACTCTCGCAGGAAATGAGCAGCTTGCCCCGGAGCGTCACGCCGGATCGAGGAATCGATCAGGGTGTCATCTTGACGTCTTGCGGCGGCACGACACCGCCGTACTTGAAGCCGCCTATGTCCCAGGCGACGCTTCGGATGTTGCCGTCACCGTCCGTTGTGAATGATGACGCAAGCGACTGGCCACGGCCGATCAGGACGCTGCCGGCCAGGGGCCGAAAGTCGATGGCCGGCACGTTCTTGAACTTCGGGTCACCGCCATTGACGGCGTCGGAACCGAGGGTGCCGCTCTTCGGGCCGAAGGTAGCCGTTGCGAAATAGTTGTTCGAATACGCGGCCAGTTGGTTCACCGATGTGCTGTGGAAATCGACATCGCCGATGTTCGCGATGAAGGCGTTGTTCACGATCTCGACGCCCACCGAACTGTAGTTCGGCTGGGTATAGAGGCTCAGTGCATAGCCCTGGCCCTTGCCGACGTTGTAGAAGACGTTGTTGTAGAACCTGGACTTCGGAATCCCCCAGAAGAGCGCGTTTCCGATGTTGTAGAAGACGTTGTTTCGGAAAGTCCAGTCGTGCAACCCGGCCTGATCGTCGATTGACGTGTTGCCGAGCTGGGCGCTCGAATTGGAAACAACATTGCCTTCCACCAAGATGTTGTAGGCCCGCGCGCCCGAATACCCCCAAGACTGAATGAAATCGGTGTGGTTAAGGTTGTAATTGACCTGCTGGATGTTGGTCACGTCATTGTTGCGGATCGTGTTGTCGTGACCCCAGACGTGGAAGACATCGATGTCGTTCATATCGCGGATCGTGCAACCTTCGACAGTATTGAACGAGCCGCCGAATCCGATCGCAGTGGCCTGTTCGCTCGCCGCGGCGCCATAGGCCGTGACGAGGCAGTTGCGCAGCGAAATGTGGTTGCCCTGAAGGCTGATGGCATACAACCCGCCCGAGGTCGGCGGTGAAATCGTGATGCCGTCGATCGTGATGTACTGGCCGGTGACCGTCAGGTTGCCCTTCAGGGTGGCACCGGGCCCGGAAAAGAGGATCGGGGCCGCCCGCGTACCGGCCTTCCTCAGCTTGACTGATTCGACGAACGAGCCGGGCTGGATGCTGACGTTGTCACCAGCGACAGCTACTTTCGCTGACTTCTGGATCGTGCGGAACGAGCAGTTCGGAGCCGAAGTCGAGGCCGCGTTCACCGAGCCGTTGCAAGTTGAGTCATTGCCATCGACGCGCACGTAATAGGCTGCGGCGCTCGCCGAGAGCGGCGCCGCGGTGACGAGCAGCGGCAGCAGCGAGCCGATCACGGAGGATGACCGCGCGAGTCCCCGCGTCAACAATCCAGCGGCAACGAATCTATTTTTCGGAAGCTTCATCAAGGATCCTCCAGATCTTTCCATGTCAACGGATCAGCGGCATTTCGGCCGCTTCGCCAGTCGGCAATTTTGTGACTGTGTCAGGTGATGGGGAGACGCTCACTGGACGATCTTGATCACTTCGTTCGAATAGGCGCTTTCGACACCCGTCGAACTGTCGATCGATGTCACTGAAAAGTAGTAGGCGACGCCCTTTTGCAAACCGAGCTGCGTGTACGTTGACGCGGTGGTCATCGTGCCGGTGCCGAAGGGCTGGATGTAATGGCGAGGCGACAGTCCGTAGTAGACGCGATAAGCGGTCACGTTGGCGTCCGTCGACTTGGTCCAGCTCACCGTCGCCGAGGCGGGTGCGGGTGCCGCCTGCGCCAGTAAGGCGACGAGCGGTATCAGAAAGAACATCAGCAACGCTTTCATCGAGCAGGCTCCATCGACTGAGGGGAAACGGCCAAGGCTGCGGGTGAAGGAGGCGTCGCTGCGTTTGCAGCTCCGAGGTCGGGGGAGACGTCGGCAGGTCGATCCAATTCGAAGACATCGGAAAACACAGGCACGGCTTTGCTGCCGGCCTTGACCGCGTAGCTGCCGGCCTTGATCTTGAAGCCCGCCAGCGTCGACAGCGGCCCGGCGAACCGAGGGTCCTTCCTCAGATTCGTGGAGTTGTGGCTCGCGAACACCGGGGCCGAGCTGTCACCCGTGCCCGAGATCATCACGGGGTTGGAATCATTCGGGGAATAGGCCAGGTTGTTGCGCACCACGGCGTTGGTGGTGTTCGTGTCCACCGACACGGCCACGAAGCCGCTCGACGTGGTGTCTGCGCTGTAGAACGTGTTGTTGTACACACGCACGTGGTCGGCTGACTGCACCGCACGCTTGCCCATCGATACGCCGACGTGATCGGTCCCCCCGGTGGTGTCAAAGACGTTGTTGCGGGAGGTGACCTCGGCTGCCCAGAGAATCTGTTGCACCTGCGTGCCGGCTCCGGCACGGTGCAGGTTGCGCTCCAGGATGACGTCCTTGACGCGCTCGTCGCTCTGGGCGTTTTGCGATCCCACGGCGATCTGCCATGCGTTGACGCAGCTGGTGAAAAGGTTGTCGGAGATGACGACCCAGCGGCTGTAGCCTTTACCCACGCCGCTGCCGTCCACGCCGGTATCCCCCCAGGCCGGCGCATGCAGCTTGATGTTGTGTTCTGTCGCGCCGGGGCGCTGCAGGGAATTGTTGGAGATGACAGCCTTGCCAAGGTAGGTGAATCTCGCGTTATGGGACGTGGCGCCGTTGCCGTCCACCGAGTTGCCGGCATAGAAGACCCGCTCACCCGCCAGGT